>SKEO01000075.1_pt1 | contig 95096 bp, 69 predicted proteins | sample 4826801 | NCBI WGS metagenome assembly SKEO01 (sample SAMN11008807, study PRJNA524170) | human gut metagenome | biome: Human fecal sample; material: Feces; isolation source: fecal sample from pouch patient p3 | host: Homo sapiens | place: Israel: Tel-Aviv | collected 2016-02-25 | reverse complement strand
AGCATCCCGCCTGGGGAGTACGGCCGCAAGGCTAAAACTCAAAGAAATTGACGGGGGCCCGCACAAGCGGCGGAGCATGCGGATTAATTCGATGCAACGCGAAGAACCTTACCTGGGCTTGACATGTGCCGGATCGCCGTGGAGACACGGTTTCCCTTCGGGGCCGGTTCACAGGTGGTGCATGGTCGTCGTCAGCTCGTGTCGTGAGATGTTGGGTTAAGTCCCGCAACGAGCGCAACCCTCGCCGCATGTTGCCAGCGGGTGATGCCGGGAACTCATGTGGGACCGCCGGGGTCAACTCGGAGGAAGGTGGGGATGACGTCAGATCATCATGCCCCTTACGTCCAGGGCTTCACGCATGCTACAATGGCCGGTACAACGCGGTGCGACACGGTGACGTGGGGCGGATCGCTGAAAACCGGTCTCAGTTCGGATCGCAGTCTGCAACTCGACTGCGTGAAGGCGGAGTCGCTAGTAATCGCGGATCAGCAACGCCGCGGTGAATGCGTTCCCGGGCCTTGTACACACCGCCCGTCAAGTCATGAAAGTGGGTAGCACCCGAAGCCGGTGGCCCGACCCTTGTGGGGGGAGCCGTCTAAGGTGAGACTCGTGATTGGGACTAAGTCGTAACAAGGTAGCCGTACCGGAAGGTGCGGCTGGATCACCTCCTTTCTACGGAGAATATGGGCGTGCATGGTTTTGTGCACGGTTTTGTGGCTGGGGTTTGCCGAGTGCGATGGTTTGTCGTCGCCGCCCTGGCTTGCTGGCGTGGAAGAGTCGTATTGGATTGTGTGGTGTGGTGCGTGCTGTTGGGTTCCCTGGCCGCCACCGGCCCCTGGTGTGGGGTGTGGTTGCCAGTGTGTCCCCCAGGTCGGTTGCCCGGTGCCTGTTGGTGCGGGGTGGGTGTCCTGGTGGGGTGGTGGTTTGAGAACTGGATAGTGGACGCGAGCATCGGCCCGCCCGTTGGGGTGGGGTTGGTGTTCGTACTGTGATTCGGATCCGAGGAATTGTTTTTTCTTGGGTTCGTTCGTAATCGTATGGGGGCGTGCCGTGTGTGGTGCGTCCCCGTGATCTGATGTCGTTCTAGGGTTTTTCAGTAGTGCTTTGGTCATGGCGGCCGTGTTGTGGTTGTCGTGATGGGCGTATGGTGGATGCCTTGGCAGACAGTACCGATGAAGGACGTGTGGGGCCGCGATAGTCCTGGGGGAGCCGCCGACATGGCTTTGATCCCAGGGTGTCCGAATGGGGCAACCCGCCAGCCGTCATGGGCTGGCACCGCACTTGTGCGGGGGGTACGCAGGGAAGTGAAACATCTCAGTACCTGCAGGAGAGGATACTCCGTGAGTAGTGGCGAGCGAAAGCGGATGATGGCTAAACCGTGCGCGTGTGATACCCGTCGGGGGTTGCGCGCATGGTGTCGTGGGAACGCCTGTCCAACGGCCGACGCCGTTGGCTGTGGTGATAAATGCATGCGTGAGGCGAACCGGGTTGGATACCGGGCCGTAGAGGGTGATGGCCCCGTAGCCGTATGCGCGTGCACCATGGATGGTGTCTCCCGAGTAGCGCGGGACTCGTGGAATCCCGTGTGAATCCGCCCGGACCGTCGGGTAAGCCTGAGTATACCTGTCTGACCGATAGCGTACGAGTACCGTGAGGGAAAGGTGAAAAGCACCCCGGGAGGGGAGTGAAAGAGTTCCTGAAACCGTGCGCCCGCGAACCGTCGGAGCCCCCTTGGTGGGGTGACGGCGTGCCTATCGAAAAATGAGTCTGCGAGTCAGTGGCATGTGGCGAGCATAAGCCGTGTGGTGTATGCGTAGCGAAAGCGAGTCTTAAAAGGCGTCTTTTCAGTCGCGTGTCCTGGACCCGAAGCGGGATGATCTAGCCCTGGTCAGGTTGAAGCGCGGGTAAGACCGCGTGGAGGACCGCACCCACTTAGGTTGAAAACTGAGGGGATGAACTGGGGTTAGGGGTGAAAGGCCAATCAAATTCCGTGATAGCTGGTTCTCTTCGAAATGCATTTAGGTGCAGCGTCGGTTGATTGCGTGTGGGGGGTAGAGCTACTGGATGCTTGCGGGCCCGTGCCGGGTACCAACAGCAACCAAACTCCGAATACCCATCGCGTCTATTCCGGCAGTGAGTCGGCGGGGGATAAGCTCCGTCGTCGAGGGGGAGACAGCCCTGACCGTCGTCTAAGGTCCCCAAGCGCGTGCTAAGTGGGAAAGGATGTGGAGTCGCATAGACAGCCAGGAGGTTGGCTCAGAAGCAGCCATCCTTGAAAGAGTGCGTAACAGCTCACTGGTCTAGTGGTTCCGCGCCGACAATGTAGCGGGGCTCAAGCACGCCACCGAAGACGCGGATGCGGCCGTATGGCCGTGTGGTAGGAGAGCGTCCCACACCGGGGCGAAGCGGCGGGGGAACCCGGCCGTGGACTGTGTGGGAGTGAGAATGCAGACATGAGTAGCGAGAGCAGGGTGAGGATCCCTGCCGCTGGAAGACCAAGGGTTCCAGGGCCACGTTCGTCGTCCCTGGGTGAGTCGGGTCCTAAGGCGAGGCCGACAGGCGTAGTCGAATGGATGAACGGGTCGATATTCCCGTACCGGCTTTCGGACCGACCAACAGCCCGTGTGAACAAGGGCCATCCGATACGGTTGATGGGGGCTTCGGCCTCCTGATTCCGTTGCTGTTTGGCCTGGACGCGCATGGGTTGAGCGTTTCAGGAGTGACGCGGACGGGTAGCCGGCCGGGGAGGTGGTTTTCCCTGGTCAAGCGTGTGGCCCCGCCCCCAGGCAAATCCGGGGGCTTCATGGGGTGAGGCGTGATGATGGGCGCTTTCATGGCGTGATATCCGGTGATCCCGTCGGCCGAGAAAAGCTTCGGCGCGAGGTCCGTTGCCGCCCGTACCCCAAACCGACACAGGTGGTCTGGTAGAGTATACCGAAGCGATCGAGCGAATCCTGGTCAAGGAACTCGGCAAATTGCTCCCGTGCCTTCGGCATAAGGGAGACCCCCGGCCGTGCCGGCCCCTTGCGGGTCGTGGGCGGCTGGGGGTGGCACAGGCCAGGGGGTAGCGACTGTTTACCAAAAACACAGGTGCATGCCAAGACGCAAGTCGCCGTATATGCACTGACGCCTGCCCGGTGCCGGAAGGTTAAGAGGATCCATCAGCGTCCCCTCGCGGGATGCGAAGTGGTGAATTCAAGCCCCGGTAAACGGCGGTGGTAACTATAACCATCCTAAGGTAGCGAAATTCCTTGTCGGGTAAGTTCCGACCTGCACGAATGGCGTAACGACTTCCCCGCTGTCTCGACCAGGAGCTCGGCGAAATTGCAGTACGAGTAAAGATGCTCGTTAAGCGCAGAAGGACGAAAAGACCCCGGGACCTTTACTATACCTTGGTATTGGCATCAGGTGCGGATTGTGTAGCATAGGCGGGAGGCTTCGAAGCCGCGGCGCCAGCCGTGGTGGAGCCGGCCAGTGAAATACCGCTCTGTCCCCATCTGATGCCTAACCCGGACAAGTCAGCCTTGTCGGGGAGAGTGCCTGGCGGGTAGTTTAACTGGGGCGGTTGCCTCCCAAAGAGTAACGGAGGCGCTCAAAGGTCCGCTCGGCCCGGTTGGCAATCGGGTGTCGAGTGTAATCGCACAAGCGGGCTTGACTGCGAGATCGACGGATCGAGCAGGGACGAAAGTCGGAGATAGTGATCCGGTGCCGGCGTACGGACGCGGCATCGCTCAACGGATAAAAGGTACCCCGGGGATAACAGGCTGATCATTCCCAAGAGTCCATATCGACGGGATGGTTTGGCACCTCGATGTCGGCTCGTCGCATCCTGGGGCTGGAGCAGGTCCCAAGGGTTCGGCTGTTCGCCGATTAAAGCGGCACGCGAGCTGGGTTCAGAACGTCGTGAGACAGTTTGGTCTCTATCCTCTGCGCTCGTTGGAATCCTGAGGAGGCCTGCCCATAGTACGAGAGGACCTGGGTGGACGAACCTCTGGTATGCCAGTTGTCGCGCCAGCGGCACGGCTGGTTGGCCACGTTCGGGAGGGATAACCGCTGAAAGCATCTAAGCGGGAAGCCCGCTCCAAGATAAGGATTCCTGACACCCCCCCCGGGGGTGTGTGAGACCCCATAGAGAACATGTGGTTGATAGACCGGACGTGGAAGCCCCGCGAGGGGTGGAGCCGACCGGCACTAACGGTCGAAGACAACCAACACCACCATGACGAAGCCGGAAAACCCCGGCGGCATCACGGCGGCACGAACACCAAGTCCCTCACTCGCGTCCACGATCCGGTTCCCGAACCGCCACCCGCAGACAGGATAACAGATTTTGCGGCGGCCATGGCCCAGGGGAGACGCCCGGTCCCATTCCGAACCCGGAAGCTAAGCCCTGGCACGGCGATGGTACTATGCCCGAGAGGACATGGGAGAGTAGCACACCGCCGCAACCACACTTCACAGGACCCCGAACCGGCACCACCGGCTCGGGGTCCTCGCATACCCACACCCCAACACACAACCAAAACCAGCCTCGGTGTTATATTAGATAAATCTGTGCAATCTGCACAATATGCCGTGCATGCGGCACATCATATACAAGAGCTGATGGCGTGAACCCGCAGTATGTCTGGCATTATGCGGGCTTGAAATCGCCCTCCAGGCCAAGAAAGTTGGACCGGGAACGGTCCCATTCCCATGAGCACACGCACTCCGGTGGAATCTGCGCAAACCAATACCGAGAATCCTCACGCGTCCAAGTAATCCAAGCAATCTCAAAACAATGGTCAACAGCCAGCCAATGCCGGCCCACGCGCTTTCTTTAGGTCAGTTCCCCACAGTCATATCACGCAATCTCAATCTGTCGATCATCGCCACGGGAATCATGGCCTTTGTGGGCATCCTCACCGAAACGATGACGAATGTGCTGCTCCCTGTGCTCATGGGGCTGTTTACAGTCTCCACGGCCACCGTGCAATGGCTCACCACCGGGTACCTGCTCATGGTGGCGGTGGTGATTTCGGTCTCATCGTATTGCAACCGCAGATTCACGAACCGAGCAACATTCATCATTGCCATGGTGCTGTGCATCGCCGCTCTCGCTGCCATTGCGCCGACACTGCATGCCGACAGCAATGCGGTGTTCAATACTTTGCAGCAGCTCGGCGGTGTCGTGGGCACCACAGTGATGGCGCTCTGCCTGTCCATCGTGCAGTTCGGCCATGGCGAGGTCGGTTCGCGGGATTACATGGAGGCCACCAAGCAAGGCGGCGAATGGGCGCTCATCGTCGTCTCCGTGTTCGTGTTCGTCGCCATTCTCGCCAACCTGCGCGCTTTCCTCAACGAACGTCGCCAGAATGTACGCATGCGCTGAGCGAGCAGTGCGCCCACGGTAAGCGCGGCCGCCTAGTATGGCCTTATGCACTACTTCACGCCGAAACGCTGCGAGACCACGACGAAGATCATGTACCATGATCGGCAAACCGCGTGGCAGGCGGCCGAACAGAGCCGTATCGAGCGAGGTGTGGAGCTGTGGGTGTACCAGTGCCAGTATTGCGGGCAATGGCATCTGACGCACCGCGATCCCGCGCTCGCGCAGGCCGTGGGCCATTTCAAACGCTCGCAGAAGCCATATTCGCGCAAGAAGGGTTTCAAGCCCCGTCGTCGCTGAAATCAGCAGATTTTGCGATATCAACAGATTGTGCGGTGTCGGATGGCTCTTTTGCCCAATCGCATACCGTGCTCAATCTGCCATGTGAGGACTTTCGCGCGGCTCGGTTCACGGAATCTTCCGTGTGATCGACCGCAGACGCCGTGGAAAACGGCGCATTGCACGGAAGCTTCCGTGTGATCGACCGGAAACTGCTGCCTAAGCGGCATAGTATGCGGAAGCTTCCGTGAACCGTGCCGCGGGGTGCCCCAATATGGTCGGTTTCACGGAAGCTTCCGAAAAACATGCCGTTTTAGACTGCCGCGCTAACGGCGCTACTGCCGAGCTACTTCTCTAGGTCGAAGCCCTGCGCGCGGGCGTGCTCGAAGCCCATCTCAAGCGCGGCGGTGGACGTGGCCTTCTTCGTGGTCATGTCGCTGTACGCGCGCTCGGAGAGATCCTTGCCGCGGGTGTCATAGTAGGCCTGCACTTCGCGGTCGTATTCGCGAATGCCGTCCAGAATCCTGTTCGGCTCGGCGTTGTACGAATCGTCGAAGAACTGGATATCGCGCGGCAGACGCGGCTTCGGGTCGGGGTGCTGGTCCGGCTTGCCGAGCGCGAGGCCGAGCACAGGGTATGTGTACTTCGGCAGTGCGAGCAGCTTGACCAGTTCGGGAATATTGCCGAGAATCGAGCCGAGGATCACAGTGCCGAGCTCGAACGATTCCGCCGCCGTCTCCATGGCATGCAGTGCGAGCACGGCGTCGTTCTGTGCCTGCGAGAAACGGTAGCTGTTCTTGAGCGTGAACTCGTCGGAATCCACTGCCACGCCTTCAGACTGCGCGATCAACGAGTTGCGGTATTGATCGAGCACGAATATGTAGAGCACGGGCGCGTTCGCAATGTAATCCTGATTGCAGATGCGCGCGATCTCGGTTTTCACCGCCGGGTCCTTGATGCGAATCGCAGACCAGTCATTGAGATACTGGCTGGATGCGGTGTTCTGTGCGGCCTGCTCGATGGTGTTGAGCACATCCAGCCCGATGGCCTCGTCTTTGAAGGCGCGAATGGAGACGCGCTCGAGCAGCACGTCCACGGTGTCATTGTGAATAATCTTTGCCATAGCTCACATTATTCATGGTGCCGCGCACATGCACAACAACTTAGTCGATTGGCGCAACGTCGGTCATGTCGCTGCGCATGTGCCGCATACGGAGACGCGCTATTTGCGCTTGCGCTGCAGTCTGCCCACGATCGACTGCGTGAGCTTGTCGGAATACGTGGTCACGACTGTGCTGAACGCAGCGGATGCGGCGGCGAACAGCACGCTCATGAGCAGGCCCTGTTTGCGGTCCGCTTCGTCGTCGTTCGGGCTCGGATGCACTTTGTTCGTCACCAGATTCCACACCGACTGGAACGCCTTGCCCGCCACCATGCCGATCAGTGCGGGGAATGCCAGTTTGAATGCCTTGTCTCCCAGCGTGTCGGGGTCGCGCATGCGCTGCTCGCGCAGATCGGTGATCTTGTTGTTCACCTTGTCGATCCGCTGCACCGTCTCTTTCGTGGTGTTGTCCAGATTCGCGAGTTTCTCGTTCGTGTCGCGTGTGTGCGCCGACTGCACCGGTTTCGCCGTCGCCATGGACAGATCGGGCGCTGTCTTCAACTTTCTAGCCATGTGCACCAGTGTAGAGCACGCGCGGGCCGTACGCGCGCGGGATATTCGGGCATGCGCTCGCGTACGGCCGGGAAACACGGTAAAGTGATGCACAAGTTTGTTCCCTAGAGAAAAGACGGTGCCGTCGTGGAATCTGCAGGCAAATTGGTATTGCTCCGCCATGGACAGACGGTGTGGAGCCAGTCCGGCCAATACACCGGCCGCACGAACATCCCGCTCACGCCGGTGGGGCGCGAGCAGGCCGCTGCCGCGGGCGAACGGCTGCGCGCCACGTTCCCTAACGGTTTCACGCCGAGCAACATCTACACGAGCGATCTGGCGCGTGCCATGGAAACCGCAGAGCTCGCCGGATTCGCGGAGCACAACGTGACCGCCGACCTTGAGGAGTGGGATTACGGCCGCGCCGAAGGCCGCACGCGAGAGCAGCTCAATGCGGCGGCCGGCTATGAGTGGAATGTATGGCGTGACGGTCCGCACTCACTTGATGAGACGCTGTCGGGCACGCGCGTGGAGGTGTTCGAAGACGGTTCCGAGATCACCGTGGTCAACGGGGAGGGCGAGGCCCTGGAGGATGCCGCCGCACGCACCCGCACGGTGATTGAACAGGTGCTGCCTGCCCTGCTCGCCGGGGAGAACGTGCTGCTGGTGGCGCATGCCCATATTCTGCGTATCCTGACGTCGCAATGGCTCGATCTCGCGCCGGATTTCGGTCGCAAGTTGCACCTCGACACCGCGCACTACAGCGTGCTCGGCATATACAAGGGCGACCATGTGATCTATAGCTGGAACAGCTAGGTTTTGGCTGCAGATTGATAACAGCGACGGCGTCGGCTGGGGCCGGGCCGAAAGGCTTCGTCACTGGATCGCTGCGCGCCCTTGACGTTCCTCAGCCTTTCGGCCCGGCCCCAGCCGACGCCTCACCTTTTAATGCTCGTTTATGGTTTGGGAGCGCGACTTTCCTTACATTTGGGTGATGGGATGTAATGCCGAGCGAAGTGATTGCCCGGCGGGCGGGCCGGATAGGGTTGAGGAACGTCAAGGGCGCTTGCGATCCAGTGACGAGGCCCTATCCGGCCCGCCCTCCGGGCCATCACTTCGCGACTGCCCTTGCGATTACTGCCGACTCAGGGGAGCAGCATCCAGACGGCAGTGTCGGCAGACAGCTTGTGCGGTTCGTCGAGCGGCTCGGAGCTCAAAACCACCGTGCCTGCGGGCAGGTCGATCGGATCGGGGCCAAAGTTGACGATGCACGCGAAGGTGCCATCGCCCTCACCCGTGCAGGGGCGCGTATAGGCGACCACTTCGGCGTTGTGGGCGTTGAAATCGGTGCCGGGTAGCCACGTGATGTCGTCGGTGTCGTCGCTCGGCGTCAGGTGTTCCTGGCGGAATTGCATCGCCTGCCGGTACAGGTTGAACATCGAGGTGTCGTCAGCCATCTGCTTGTCGGCGGCATACTGCTTGTACCACAACGGCTGCGGCAGATGCGGATCGGCCGGCGCCGAACCGTCGGCCGGGGCGTCCGAGAACCCGAACGAGGCTCCGGTGCCGAACAGCGGATCCCAATCTGCAGGCCGGGGTTCGTCGTCGGCACGCCATGGCAGTGGCACGCGGCAGCCATCGCGGCCTTTCTGTGCGCCGGCATGGTCGGTGTGGAACGCGATCGGGTCTTCGAGATGATTCCACGGAATGTTCGCCACTTCAGGAAGGCCGAGCTCCTCGCCCTGATACACGTACACCGAGCCCGGCAGGCCGAGTTCCATCAGGATCGCCGCACGGGCACGGCGCGCGCCGAGGTCGCGGTCTTCGATGTATGTGGTGCCGTCGCGCAGCAGCCAGTCGTTCGGCAGCTCGTGATAGCCGGTGGTGGGCACCTGCGGCAGACCGTACCGGCTGGCGTGACGCACCACATCGTGGTTGCTCATCACCCAGGTGGTGGTCGATTCCGCGTCGTGTGCCGACCGGATGCCGTCTTCGATGGCGACCTTGAACGCCGCCGCATTCCAGTTCGCCTTGGCGAATTCGAAGTTGAACACCTGTCCGAGCTCGCCTTCGCGCGCGTAGAGGTGCTGGTGCTCGGGAATCACCCATGCCTCGCCGACGGCGAAGCGTGCTGGCCGGTATTCATTGAACACGGCGTTCCATTCACGGTAGATGTCGTGCACTTCGGCGCGGTCCCACAGCGGGTTGTTCCCATTGCGATTGTCGGTGTCGAACACGCAGTCCGCGTCCATCTCGGCGAGGGGTTTGCTGTCGAGATCCTTGGCGAGGCCATGCGCCACGTCGATGCGGAATCCGTCCACTCCACGGTCGGACCAGAAGCGCAGTGTCTTCTTGAAGTCCTCATGCACCTCGGGGTTCTTCCAGTTGAGGTCCGGCTGCTCCACTGTGAAGATGTGCAGATACCATTGGCCGTCGGCCACGCGTTGCCAGGCCGGCCCCCCGAACAGCGACTGCCAGTCGTTCGGTGGCAGTTCGCCGTGTTCGCCGCGCCCTTCGCGGAAGATGTAGCGGTCGCGTTCCGGCGAGCCGGGTTCCGCGGTCAGTGCCGCCTGGAACCATTCGTGCATGTTCGAGGTGTGGTTCGGCACGATGTCGACGACGATCTTCATGCCATGCGCGTGGAGCGCCGTCACGAGTTCGTCGAAATCCTCAAGCGTGCCCAGACGTGGGTCCACGTTGCGGTAGTCGATCACATCATAGCCGCCATCTGCAAGCTCGGAAGGGTAGAACGGGGAGAGCCAGATGGCATCCACGCCAAGGTGCTTGAGATACGGCACCTGTTCGGTGATGCCGGCGATGTCTCCGAGTCCGTCGCCGTTGGCGTCGCGGAAGCTACGCGGGTACACCTGATAGACAACGGCCTGTTTCCACCAGTCGTCGTGCATGTTGTTCGCGGTCATGGAAGCTCTTTTCTTGTTTTTGGAAACAAATTCAGGAACCATTGTAATACCGTTTGCCCGGTCGCCCCGCCGTGTCGTCTGGAGACGTAATGCTGTGCGAAACGCCCATGTTTGCAGATCGTGAGCAAACGCTTGCATAGTGCGTGTCGCAGTGAAAAGCGTTGAAAATAAAGTATTTTTGAGTCAATCTGCACGGCAATCTCCACAATTTGTACGCAAACTTACTGCCCACGTTTGCAATCTGCTCAGGAATGATGCATAATGAAGGGGCTACGAAGTCCGCGAGGGCGCGGCTTCAGGAAAATACTTCGGTGCCACTTCGGTGAGTGGCTGAAGTGGGATGAGGAAAGGTTCGAAGATGAATCGCACAGTGAAAGCAACAGTGGGTCTCGTGGCGATCGCCGCAATGTCTCTGACCGGCTTGGCCGCGTGTGGCGGAAGCAGCGCGGACGACGGCAAGGGCAAGGTCTACTTCCTGAACTTCAAGCCGGAGACCGCCGACCAGTGGGTCGCGCTCGCCAAGAAATACACCGACAAGACCGGCGTGCAGGTGAAGGTGCAGACGGCCGCCTCGGGCACCTATCAGCAGACGCTCAAGTCCGAGCTCGCCAAGAGCGATGCGCCGACGATCTTCCAGGTCAACGGCCAGGTGGACTACCAGAACTGGAAGGGCTACACCGCCGACCTCAAGGACACCGGCATCTACAACGAGCTCAACAACAAGGACAGCGCGCTGAAGGACGGCGACAAGGTCGTGGGCGTTCCGTACGTCGTGGAGTACTACGGCATCATCTACAACAAGGACCTGCTCAAGAAGTACACCGAGCTGCCGGGCGCCAAGATCAAGGACGCCAAGGAGATCAACTCCTTCGACAAGCTCAAGGAAGTCTCTGACGACATGCAGGCCAAGAAGGACCAGCTCGGCATCAAGGGCGCCTTCACCTCCGCAGGCTTCGACTCCAGCTCCGACTGGCGTTTCAAGGCCCACCTGGCGAACATCCCGCTCTCCTATGAGTTCAAGGAGGACGGTGTGACCACGCAGCCGGAGACGATCAAGGGCACCTACCTGCCGAACTTCAAGAACATCTTCGACCTGTACCTCAAGGATTCCACCACCGCCCCGTCTCAGCTGAGCTCGAAGACCGGTAACGACGCGAACTCCGAGTTCGCACTCGGCGAGGCCGCGTTCTACCAGAACGGCACCTGGGCATGGGCCGACCTGCAGAAGGCCGGCATGAAGCCCGATCAGGTGGGTATGCTCCCGATCTACATCGGTGCCAAGGGCGAGGAGAACCAAGGCCTGGCCACCGCCAGTTCCGAGAACTGCCTGTGCGTCAATGCGAAGGCCTCCGAAGCCGACCAGAAGGCCTCGAAGGACTTCCTGAACTGGGTCGTCACCTCCGATGAGGGCATCAAGGCGCTGTCGGAAGACATGGGCTTCACCACGCCGTTCAAGACCTTCGACAAGGTGAAGAGCGACAACCCGCTCGTCGAGGAGGCCGTCGAGGACTCCAAATCCGGCAAGCAGCAGGTCGCCGGGAACTTCACGATGATGCCGTCGGAGGAGTGGCAGAACCAGCTCGGCCAGGCCATGCTCGCCTACGCGCAGGGCACCGGCAGCTGGGATGACGTGCGGAAGGCCTTCGTCGACAACTGGAAGACCGAGTACGACAACGCCCACGCCAACCAGTGAGCGCTGAATGGGGGCGTGGATTCCGCGTCCACTTCTTCCACGTGGAACCCATGCTGAATAACTAGCGAGAGGAGGGCCACCCCATTGGGGTGGCCCTCCTCTTTGTGTATATGGACTTTGTGTATATGGACACGTTCCTTCTCTTGCATTAAAAAAGCTTCCTCCCTGCGTAAACGGGGACATATTCCGGTGCGGTTTTGTCTTTTTACGCAGAAAGTGCCGGGATCGTTCGCTGGCGGGGCATAAAGATGCGTAAAAGGGGACAGAATTACGCTAATTCTGTCCCCTTTTACGTCGTTTATCTTGGATCGCTTACTCCCTGTGCGTAAGAGGCGGGGGTGTTGCGAAGCGTCAGGCGACGTGCTTGGCGGTGCTCGAACGCACGACAAGTTCCGCCGGAATCGTGCGGAACAGATGCTCGGGCTTCTCGCCCTCGATGAGCTTGACGGTCATTTCAGCGGCCATCTTCGCCATCTCGATCGGATCCTGTGCAATCGTGGTCAGACCGATGTCGTTCGCGTAGAAACTGTTGTCGTAGCCGATCACTGAGATGTCGTTCGGCACCTCGTACCCGCTGCGCTCGAGTTGGAAGATGAGCGGCACCGCAATGCCGTCCTCCTGGCAGGCAATGGCGGTGGGCATGCGCTCGAGGCTCATGAGGTCGGTGAGTACGCGGCGAATGCGATCCGGACCCTCCTGCGCCACGATCACGGTGGGGGAGATTCCCGAGCCTGCACAGCATTCCATGAACGAATCGAAGCGCTGCTGCACGGAGAAGTGCAGTGAGACGTCGCGGTTCGTGCGCACGTAGGCGATGTCGCGGTGCCCCAGATTGATCAGGTGGCGCGCGGCGAGAATGGAGCCCTGTGTGTCGTCGATGTTCACGGCCGCGGTGAATCCAAGCTCGCGCGGCATCACCGAGTTGATGCCGATGATCGGCACGTTGGCGCTCGCCAGCTGGGCGATCTCGGTCTCGTCGGCGTCGAAGGAGGCGACGATCACGGCGTCGGCATTGCGTCGTACCGGCAGCATCTCGAAGAAATCGCGGCGTTCCTCGATGCTGGAGATCTGGAAGATCGAAATATCGTAGCCTTCGGCATGCAGCACCGAGTTGAGGCCTTCGATCACGGACGCCGAGAACCACAGGCGAATATGGTCGCTCATGAGCAGCGCGACGCGCATGGCACGGCCGGTCTTGAGTGCGGCCGCCGAGCGCGATGTGGAGAAATTGAGCTCCTCGGCGATGCGCAGCACCTTCTCTCGTGTGGCCGCCGACACCAGCTCGGGTCGTGTGAATGACCGGGAGACCGTGGAAATGGAGACGTGGGCTGCCTTGGCCACATCCTGAATGCTTGCGTTCACCTCTGCCCTCCTTGTTCGGGAAGCGGGTTGCCTCGCTTCGCTCGACTCTATACAGCATACGATTGCGCCCGTTGCCGCCGCGTGTGCATACCGTATTGCAAACATGTTGCATCCACATGGCTGACAGTTAATCCGGCGAGCGGTCGCGCATGGGCGGGCGTCGGTGGCCCCAGCGGCATGATCTAGGATTTGCTTAGACATTTTGCGCAAACGTTTTCAATATCAAGTCTACGCTATGTGATTACAGAAAACGCTGGAAATGCAGTAAAGATCTGTGATTTGTGAAAAGAAGCATTACATTCAACACGACACGAATGCAAACGTTTGACAGAAGATGACGATGTTGCTATCGTATGAGTACAACGGTTCTGTAATCGTTTGCAGTGACTGCAGATGAACCGGGACATGGCATTGCCCCACAGTGGTGTGGGGCGAACTCGAAGAGGAGAAAGTAGGCATGCTATGATCAGCATGGCTGGTAAGGCAATCAGACGATGGTGGGCGCTGTTCGTGCTGCCGACATTCGTCGCGTTTTTCATCGGCTTCCTGGTGCCGTTCATCTACGGCATCTACTTGAGCTTCTGCTCGTTCACCACGGTCACCGACGCCAAGTTCATCGGCTGGCAGAACTACGCGCGCGCCATCAAAGACAAGGAATTCCTGCACGCGCTCGGATTCTCCACGCTCATGACGATCGTGACCACCATAGTGATCAACGTCGTCGCGTTCGCCATTGCGTATTTGCTGACGAAGTCGATCCGCGGTTCCAACCTGTTCCGCTCGGTGTTCTTCATGCCGAACCTCATCGGCGGCATCATTCTGGGCTATATCTGGATGCTGCTGCTCAACGGCGTGCTCGCCCACTGGGAGCGCTCGCTCACGTATTCGGCGAAATACGGGTTCTGGGGCCTGGTGATCCTCGTGTGCTGGCAGCAGATCGGCTACATGATGATCATCTACATCGCCGGCATGCAGTCGCTGCCCACCGATGTGCTTGAGGCCGCGGAAGTGGACGGCGCGAATGGCCGCCAGGTCATGTTCCGCATCATCATCCCGCTCATGATGCCGAGCATCACCGTGTGCTCATTCCTCACCGTGACCAACGGATTCAAGCTGTACGATCAGAACCTCGCGCTCACCAACGGCGCTCCGCAGAACATGTCGGAAGGTCTGGCGCTCAACATCACCCGTACATTCTATGGCCGTATCGGCTGGGAGGGTGTGGGGCAGGCCAAGGCCGTCCTGTTCTTCATCCTGGTGGCCATCGTGGCGCTCATCCAGAACAAGATCACCACTTCCAAGGAGGTTGATGCGTGATGCAGGAGAAACCAAAGCACGGAGCATTGTGGACGATCTTCTTCTCGATGATCTCCATTGCCTGGGTGTTCCCCATCTTCCTGGTGCTGCTCAACTCGTTCAAAGGCAAGGCATACATCTCGCGCAACGCCTTCGCGTTCCCGGTGGGCGACACGTTCGTCGGGCTCGAGAACTACAAGCGCGGCATTGAATCCACGAACTTCTTCGCCAGCTTCGGCTGGACGGTGCTCATCACTGTCGGCTCGGTGTGCCTCATTCTCGTGTGCACGTCGATGTGCGCATGGTGGATCGTGCGCGTGAACAACTGGGCCGCCAAGCTGCTCTACACCCTGTTCCTGTTCAACATGATCGTGCCGTTCCAGATGGTCATGTTCACGCTGTCGAAGCTCGCCGACATGCTGAAGCTCAACACCCCGTGGGGCCTGTGCTTCATCTACCTGGGCTTCGGCGCCGGTCTGGCGGTGTTCATCTTCACCGGCGTGGTCAAGGGCATCCCGCAGTCGCTGGAAGAGTCGGCCATGATCGACGGCGCCTCAGTGCCACGCATCTTCTTCCAGGTGGTCGTGCCAATCATGAAGCCGTCCATCGTCTCTGTGGCCATCCTCGAGGCCATGTGGGTGTGGAACGACTACCTGCTGCCGTATCTGACGCTCGATCTGGGCAAGTACAAGACCATCTCGGTGGCCGTGCAGTACCTGAAGGGCGGCTATGGCTCGGTCGACATGGGTGCGATGATGGCCTGCCTCGTGCTCGCGATCATCCCGATCATCGTGTTCTACCTCATCTGCCAGAAGTACATCGTCAAGGGTGTCATGGCTGGTGCCGTAAAGGGCTGACGTTGAGTCAGCCCTTGGGAAACAGCGTGGTGCGCTGTTTGCAGGTGCCAGCCCGAGCGGCTGTGCCGCGAGGGCGGTGTTGGGTCCGGCCGTAGGCCGGTCAATACTTGCAGGGCCCGAGGCGGTGCCGTAAAGGGCTGGTCTTCCTTCCTCTTCTCTCTCAAGGCGACTGGGGGCGGCTTTCGGGCTGCCCCCAGTCGCATATGCCGGCATGCCGGCCTGATTCACATCAACCAGATTTCCCGAACTGCACTGGAGTAAGCTGGTGCATGCTATACGCCGGCCAGATTGTGCCCGGCACCGACGAAAGCGACGCAGATGAAATTCCTGTCTCCAGACTCCAGATTCATGCAGGGGTGGAACGATCTCACCGACGCTATCTGGATCAACATGCTCATGCTGGTCACATCGCTGCCCGTGGTCACCGCCGGCGCCGCGCTGTGTGCCGGTTCCACCGCGCTACGCAAATCGCAGCGCGGCCAGGGCACGGTCACGCGCAACTATTTCGCCGCCTTCCGCGAGAATCTCGCCAAGGCGACGCTGCTATGGCTCATCTTCGGCATCTGCGGCGCCGCAATCGCCTATTCGTGGATCGTGCTGCAGATCACCCCACTGCTCATTCCGAAATTCGCGCTGACGATCATCTGGGCCATCGGCTTCGAATGGGCATTCTATTTGCAGGCGCGTTTCGAGAACCCCCTTGGCCAGACCCTGCGCAACGCCTACGTGTTCGGCGTCGTCTACTTCCCCGCGACGCTCGCCTGCGTGGCGATCGACGTCGTGTTCGTGGGTCTGCTCGTCGCCGCATGGTTCTACATGCCGCAGGGGCTCTTCCTGCTCGTCGTGCTCGGTTACGGTTGCATGCTCGCATTGCACGTGCCGATTCTCGAATACGCACTGCGCCGGTACACGCGGCAATAGGCGCGCGCATGTCGCCGGCAGTCCCGTGTTCGACGTGTCGTGCGCGGGCCTGCCGACTCGTATCCGTTTCCTAGCGGAATGCGCTGCCGATTCGCATGCTGCATCTGCAAATCTGCTCTCAGATTGATGATGCAATGTTGGATTCGCGTGCCGCTTTTGCGAATCAGCTCTTAGATCGGCATCGGCAGCATAAATTACCGTGCTGGTCTTGCGAACCCATCTTCAGATGGGCAGCCGGAGCGCGCATTCTCGTGTCGTATTTGCAAGTCTGTTCTCATCATGGTTAGGGAGGGGGCGATTGCTGTGTCGAGACTGCAAGTCTGCCCTCACCATGGCATGGAACGGCGTTGCTGGCAAGCCATGCCGAGACTGAGATTGCAAAAACGGCACGAGAAAGGCCCATGGGCGCGGAACCCATGGGCCTTTCGCATATGCAACATACGCAGTGTGATATGCAGTGTGTATGCGCGCCTACTGATTAATGCGGTTCATGATCTTCGCCAGCGCCTGCACGCGCGGCGACTTGAACACCTCCTGCGTGGGCACCACCTTGAGATGCTCGTCGGCGAGCGGAATACGCCAGTTTGGGTACTGCGTGGACGTCCCCGGCTGGTTCTGCGCGCGCGCCTCGCCCACGCCGTCCACGAGCGCGGCCTGCAGCAGCAGCGAAGGCGCGTCGGTGAGCATGGCGTGCATCGCCTCGACAATGGTCTGCAGATTGTCCGGCACATCGTCGGCGGCCTCCTGACTCATCCAGCCGCCCTGCACGAGCAGGTCGAGCATGGCCTGCCGTTCGGCGAGCGCGGATTCGCGGAACTCCTCCACCGGCTCGGTGAGCAGGCCGAGCTCCTCGCGCAGTTTGACCTGCTCGAGCATGAGATAGCCGGCGGTCGGCGGCAGATCGTGTGTGGTGACCGACGAAAGTGAGTATGTGCGGTACGTCTGCGGCATCGCGTACGGGTCGCCGGCGTTGGGGGAGTCGTCCACGCGGGCGAACCACTCCACCGTGGTGCCGAGCAGCCCGTGTCGTGCGAGCACATTGCGCACGAAATCGGGCACGGTGCCGAGATCCTCGCCGATCACGATGCCGTTTACACGCGTGGCCTCGATGCTGAGCACCGCGATCATCGCATCGTAGTTGTAGGTGACGTATGCGCCGCCCTTGGCGCCCTGGCCGGCCGGGATCCACCACAGCCGGAACAGTCCGAGAATGTGGTCGATGCGAATGGCGCCCGCATGTTCGAACATGTGGTGCACCATCTCGCGGTACATGCGGTAGCCGGTGAGCTCGAGATAGTTCGGGTTGAGCGGAGGCTGGCCCCAATCCTGACCCTGTTGATTGTAGAAGTCCGGCGGGCAGCCCACCGTGACGGAGCCGACGGCGAAGCGTTCCGGGTTGCCCCATGCGTCCGCACCGTAGGAGTGCACGCCCACGGCCATGTCCTGCATGAGCCCGAGCGACATGCCAGCGTCGCGCGCGGCACGCTGGGCCGCGTCGAGCTGCTCCTCGGCGATCCACTGCAGCCAGCAGGCGAACTCATACAGATCGGGATGCTCGGTTCGCAGCGCCTGGATGCGCGGATTGCTTTTGGCGGTCATGCGGAACCAGGAGTCCGGCTCCCATGGCTCCCCGAGCACTTCGAATGCGACGCTCCACAGTGCCCAGGTGTCGAGGTCGGCGCCGGCCTTCTCCTTGAACGCCTCGAACGACGCCTGACGTTCCGGGGAGCGCGGCTGCCTGAAGATGATTTGCAAGGCGGCGCGTTTCGCCTTCCAGGCGGCGTCGAGATCCATCGGCGACGATTCGGTGTTCATTGGCGCGACCTGCTCGTGCAATGCGCGTACGGCGGCGGCGTCCTGCTCGTCGAGCTCGGCGAATTCGGCGATGTCCTGCGGGCGAATGTAGGTGGTGTTGATGAAGCGGCGCGACATCGGCGAATACGGCGACGGTTCGATCGGGCTCACCGGCGCGCTCGCATGCACCGGATTGATGAGCATGAAGTCGGCACCCGAGCCGGCGGCGTCCACCAGCAGTTCGCGCAGGTCCCCGTAGTCGCCCACGCCCCACGATTCGGGGGAGCGCACCGAATACATCTGCGTCATCCATCCCCAGCGCTTGTGCGAGGCGAGGGCCTCGGGTACCGGAATGGATGCCGGCGCGCACAACAGTGTGACGTCGACGTCGCGCTCGCTGCCCGTTTCGCCATCGCGCACATGCAGTGTGTGGTAGCCGATCTCCAGATTGTCGCCGATCGCGAGGTCGTAGACGTCCACGTCGCCATCATGCTCGCGGAAGGTGAGCGAGAGGGCATCGGTCGCGTCGCTGCCGTCTTCGAGCGTGAGTCCGATGTGAGGCTCCCCGTGCTTGGTGTGCAGCGGCGTGCTGGCGGGGGTGCCGAGGAACTTGACGACGGTGGGCGCCACCAGGCGTTCGTGCGCCTCGTTGCGTCGCGCGTTGAGATTGATGTCGACGAGCTCCGGGGTGGAGGCGTCGACGCCGAGCGCGCCGAGCACCGAGATGAGCACTGCGTCGCGAATCTCCACATAGGTGCCGAGCTGGTCTATGTAGCAGGTGGCCACACCGCACCCCTTGGCGAGCTGGATGAGCGGTCGTGCGAGTCGCTCGGGGCTTTCCTCACGGCGCGGGGGTGCTGAATTGATCTGAGACATGTCGTTCCTTCTGATATGGGTCATGTGTGCGCAGTTACGTCATTGGAGTGCGCTGCCGATTTCAGTATAGCGTGCTATGAAATCGTTTGCAAGTATAACATGAGGGTGCCTGTTTCCTTTATATTCCGCGAAGATATGCGAATGAACGGAATTTGATCCATGTGGTTTTTACGTGTTCTTCACGCCCACGTTTGCAGACTGTACCCGCCGGCTCGGCCGGCAGTTGGCGCGCGCATGGGCGGATTCGCCGGCTGCGCCGTGCGTGGCTGCATATCGTTGCGGAGCGCGATGACGAGTCCATACCACGGGAAGGAGGCGTTGGTGGCGGATTATGCTACCGATTGCAAAAGTCGGGCATCAGATTGCACTGAATAGGCAATGACTACGTTTTCATCCAGCGCTGAGGGGCGCCGGCCGGGCGACTGCGTACGCCCGGCCGGGACCGTCACTGCAGCACGGCGAAGGATTGCGGGGGCAGCGTGAGCGTTGTGCCATCGAGTACCGCCCCACCAATGTTCAGCGTGATGGTGCGCGTCTCGGAGCCGTCGTCATCCGGTAGCGTCACGGTCTCGCCGTCGCGCCCCGGATTGACCGCCACAATGGCGGAGACGCCGTCTTTCGCGCGCTTGAACACGAAGGGGCGCCTGCCTTCCTCGGCGAACAGCACGCTGAAGTCCGCATCCGGCGCAAAGGCCGGGGTGCTCCTGCGCTGTTCGAGGGCCGCGTGCATATGGTGCCAGAGCGAGTTGCCGTCGGCGACGGCCGCCGCGACTGTCGGCGCGTCTTCGCGTTCGTCCACGGGCAGGTAGAGGGCGTCGGCAGCGGCTTGCGAGAAGCCGTGGTTCGCGCTGTTGTCCCACTGCATGGGCGTTCGCGAACCCGTGCGCGTGTAGCCGCCCTCCTTGCCGGGCAGGTTGCGGTAGCGCATGCCGATCTCGTCGCCGTAGTAGATGAACGGCACACCCGGCATCAGGAAGATCGTGCTGTAGGCCAGGGCCAGCTCGCGGGTGGTCAGGCGCGGCACCAGACGCATGGTGTCGTGGTTGCAGGTGATGAGGTCGAAGTAGGCATGCGCCTTGCGCGCCGCTTCGAGCCGGGGTTCGTATTCGCCGAGGAACGGCACGATGCTGGTGCCGGAATCGGCGTTGAAATAGCTGTGGTCGCCATCGCGGAGCATGGGGGTGTCGGTGTCGCGCAGCAGCATGCTATAGCCGTTGGCTACGCCGTCCCAACGCCAATCCAAGTAGAAGTCCATGTCGAAGCCGGCCTCGAACGCCTCGTCGGGGCGTCCCCATTCCGAGACGAATGCGGCTTCGGGGTACTCCCCGCGAATCTGTCCGAGCATGTACTGCCAGGTGCGGATCGTGTACGGCTTGCCTTCGTCGTCGCCTTTCACCAGGCTGTCGGCCATGTCCACGCGGAAGCCGTCGGCCCCCATGTCGAGCCAGAAGCGCATCACGTCGAGCATCGCGTCACAGGTGCGCAGCGCCTCGTCGCCGAGTGCCGGTGCCTGCCAGCCTTTGCGCGGGTGGGCGAAACCGTAGTTGAGTGCCGGTTGGAATGCGAAGAAGTTCACGATGTACGCGCCGTCGCGCGCCTCCTCGCCGCCGATGAACGGCAGTCCGTCGCCGCCCTCGATCCAGTTGCCGGTCCAGATGTAGCGGTCGTCGTACAGATTCGGCGAATCCGTGGCGCTTTGGCGGAACCACGGGTGCTCGTTCGACGTATGGCCGGGCACGAGGTCGAGCAGCACGTGCATGCCGCGTGCGTGCGCCGCGGCGAACAGTGCGGCGAGATCGTCGTTGGTGCCGTAGCGTGCGGCCACTTTCTTGTAGTCGCTGATGTCATAGCCGGCATCGCGGAACGGTGACTCGTAGAGCGGGTTGAGCCAGATCGCGTTGCATCCCAGTTGCAACAGGTAATCGAGGTGTTCGATGATCCCGGGGATGTCTCCGATGCCGTCGGCGTTCGAGTCCGCGAAGCTCTGTGGGTAGATCTCGTAGAACGTGGCTTGGTCGAGCCATTGCGGAACCTGGTGACTGCTGCTCATGCCGTATCTCCTGCCGTATATGCCGGGCTGCCGTGTTGCAGTCCGTGCCGTTTCGTCTGTTTCATGCCCGGGATTCGTCCCGCGGCTGTTTTTGACAACGTTTGCAACTATGCGCTACAGTATAACCACTGAGCGTTGCGCGAAACCGTTTTCATTGAGAGTCGTTCACCGACGAAAATGACTAGACTGTGAAACAGTTTCAGGGAGACTCCCCGAACGTGATGCCGAGGAAATGCACGGTGTTGCATTGTAAGGAAAGGAAGAGATCGATGAAGATCGAATGGAAGAAGGCAGTAGGCCTTGCGGCCGCTGTGGCCATGATCGTCCCAATGGCGGCTTGTGGCGCCAATGGCGGGGATTCCAATGCCGCCGACGGCTCGAAGCCGTCCGAAACGCAGTCCGCGAACCTGACCGTATGGGGCCCCTCCGAGGATTCCGAGTGGCTCAAGGACATGGAGGAGGCCTTCGGCAAGGCCCACCCCGAATACAAGGTGACGTGGAAGAACTCCGTGGTCGCCGAAGGTGACGCGGCCAAGACCGTGAAGACCGACCCCACCGCTGCCGCCGATGTGTACATGTTCGCCAATGACCAGCTTGGCGATCTGCTCGACCAGAACGCCATCGCCCCGGTCAACGACGTGGTGGCCCAGCAGGTGAAGGAGCAGAACTCGCAGACGATGGTCGATTCGGTCACTGGTACCGACGGCAAGATCTACGGCGTTCCGTACACCTCGAACACGTACTTCATGTACTACAACAAAGACAAGTTCTCCGCCGACGACGTGAAGTCGCTCGACACGATGCTCGAGAAGGGCAAGGTCGCCTACCCGCTGTCGAACTCCTGGTATATTCCGGCGTTCTACCTCGGCGCAGGCATGACGATGTTCGGCCCCAAGGGCACCGACGCCAAGGCCGGCATCGACTTCGGCCCGAACGCCGACGCCGTCTCCGAGGCGCTCGTCAAGCTCGTCGCGAACCCGAACTTCACCAACGACGACGGCACGCTCGGCCTCGCAGGTTTGAAGAACGGCACGCTCGACGCCTACTTCTCCGGCTCCTGGGATGCCGCGAACGTGCAGAAGGCGCTCGGTGACAAGTACGGTGCGGCCACCGTCCCGACCTTCAAGGCCGGCGACAAGGACTACCAGATGAAGGCCCTCGCCGGTTCCAAGGCGATTGGCATGAACCCGAACACGAAGGCACCTGAGGTCGCCTCGGCATTCGCGGCGTTCCTCGGCTCCACCGAGGCCCAGAAGAAGCACTGGGAGATGCGTCAGATCATTCCGTCCGACAAGACGCTGACGAACCTCGAGGGCATGTCCACGTCGCCGTACGTGCAGGCACAGCTTGACACGATTGCGAAGACCTCCGTGGCCCAGCCGACCATCTCCGCGATGTCCGCCTGGTGGACCCCAGCCGAGACCTTCGGCAAGGCCCTGGTGAGCAAGCAGGTCAACGACGGCAACGTGAAGCAGAAGACCGCTGACTTCATGGCAAGCGTGAAGAAGGACGTCGCCAACAAGCAGTGATGCCGCTCAGCACACTCTGGTGACTGGGCGGGGCGTCCGGCCCGATGCCGGCACGGCCGAACCCGGTCCGTATATGTGCGGAAAGCTGAGGGGAACCTGGGCTTTCCGCACATTTGCTCTGTGCGCAACGCACAGACAATGCACATTCAAATCACTAGTTATTCGGATTCCCAATGCCGGTTCGGCGCCTGCACGCAACTGTCGCGTGAACCGCAGAGTCGGCGCCGTGCATGGGGCGGTGCCCCTGCACATATTTTGAGTTTCAGAGAGGCGGTTGAAAGGAATGAGTAGTTCAGTAGTCACCCTTTCAAAACGAGAGATGAAGCGCCGCCAGAAGTTGGGTGCAGACTATGTGGCGCCATCGCCATACACGCTGAGCGCAGCGCTGAAGGACGGCGATGTGTTCACGAAGCTCTCCATCATCTTCTTCGGGTTGGGTAATTTCGCCCGTCACCAGATTGCCAAGGGCGTGATCTTCCTGGCAGGTGAGATCGGCTTCATCGTATTCATGATCTATGCCGGCGCGCATAACCTCGCGATGCTCCCATCGCTGGGATGGCGTCAGGCCAGCACCGAATGGGTGGGTGCCAAGCTGGTCCATACGGCCGGCGACAACTCGGTGCTGATTCTACTGTACGGCGTATGCACGCTGGTGTTGTGCGCGGTGTTCGTGCTGTGGTGGGATCTTGCGATCCGCTCGGCATACAAGGCGCAGTGCCTCGCCGGCAAGAACGGCCATGCGCCGTCGTTGCTCGACGACATTCACACATTGCTCAACGAGAAGGCGAACATTCTGTTCCTGGCGCTGCCGACGCTGGGCATTCTGATCTTCACGGTGCTGCCGTTGATCTTCATGATCTCGATGGCCTTCACCAGCTACGACCACAACCATCTGGTGCTGTTCGACTGGGTGGGCTTCGAGAACTTCAAGACGGTGTTCAGCAATTCAGGCAGCATCGTCTCGGCCCGACTGTTCATGTCGGTGCTCGGCTGGACGTTGATCTGGGCGTTCTTCGCGACGTTCCTCAACTTCTTCTGCGGTCTGTTCCTGGCCATGGTCATCAACCGCAAGACCACGCACGGCAAGGGCTTCTGGCGTGCCGTCTTCTCGATGTCGATCGCCGTCCCGCAGTTCGTCTCGCTGCTCGTCATGCACCAGATGCTCCAGCCGCAGGGCGCTATCAACCGCATCCTCATGAACTGGGGCTGGATCGACAATCCGATGCCGTTCTTCACCGATGCCACATGGGCCCGCGTGACCGTCATCGTGATCAACCTGTGGGTCGGCATCCCGTACACGATCATGCAGGTGACCGGCATTCTGCAGAACATCCCTGCCGACCAGTACGAGGCCGCCGAGATCGACGGCGCGAACTGGTGGCAGATCTTCACGAAGATCACGATGCCGTACATCATCTTCGTGCTGACCCCGTACCTGATCACGACCTTCACCGGCAACGTGAACAACTTCAACGTCATCTACCTGCTGACCCGCGGCGACCCGGCGGTGGTGGGCGATTCGGCCGGCAAGACCGATCTGCTCATCACCTGGCTCTACAAGCTGACCGTGGACAACAACGACTACAACCTAGGCGCCGTCATAGGCATCATGACCTTCGTCGTGCTCGCGGTTGTGTCGCTGATCACCTACCGCAGCAGTGGTTCGTACAAGAATGAGGAGGCATTCCGGTGAGTAATGCAACCAAGGCGCAGACCAAGGCCTCCGAGGCGTATGTCGAGGCCATCGACAAGCGCGTCGATTCGGAGCTTGCAGAGTCGCACAACGCGCAACGACAGAGTTTCTGGAAGGATCAGAAGTCACGCCGCATTCTCGGCGATGTGCTCACATACGTGCTGCTGACCGTGCTCGGCATCATATGGCTGTTGCCGATCGTATGGATCTTCCTCGAAAGCCTCAACAAGAACACGGCCCCGTTCACCGACACGTTCTTCCCGACGCAGTATTCGTTCGACAGCTACGTCACGCTGTTCACGCAGCGCAACGTACTCGACTTCCCGCGCATGTTCATGAACACGTTCATCATTGCAGTCTTCACCTGCATCATCTCCGTGTTCTTCGTGCTCTCCGTTGCCTACGTGATGAGCCGCATGCGTTTCCACGGCCGTAGGTTCTTCATGAACTTCGTGCTCATCCTGGGCATGTTCCCGGGCATCATGTCGGTGGTCGCCATCTACTTCATTCTCAAGGCGATGGGCCTGACCAGCAGCGGCACGACGATCCTCGCGCTCATCCTGGTCTATTCGGCCGGCACCGGTGCGGGCTTCTACGTGATGAAGGGCTACATGGACACGATCCCGACCTCGCTCGACGAAGCCGCCATGCTCGATGGCTGCACACGTTGGCAGGTGTTCTGGATTATCATCGTGCCTATCTGCCGCCCGATGATTGTGTACCAAGCGATCGTCGGCTTCCTGACCCCCTGGCTCGACTTCGTCATGGCGAAGGTGATCGCCCGCACCCAGGAGAACTACACGGCGTCCCTGGGCCTGTGGCTCATGCTCGACAAGGAGTACATCAACAACTGGTTCGGTCGCTTCGCGGCTGCCGCAGTGCTCATCTCGATCCCGATTGCGATCCTGTTCATCGTGATGCAGCGCTTCTACCAGGAGTCGATGTCCGGTTCGGTGAAGGGATGACGACATGGCGCTCGCACGGCAATCCGAAGGATTGAAGGCGGGTGTCGCAGAACCGTTCCCACTGAGTCTGGAACGTGAACTGGGTGCCGTGGCGAACGACCATGGCACCCAGTTCGCAATCTGGGCCCCGTCGGCGAAGTCTGTGACACTGCGCTTCTTCACCAAAGGTTCCAGCATGGAGGACGGCGACGCCATGGTGGGCGCCCACCGGCCCGAACTGCAAAGCGACGGCGCGTGGACAATCCATTTCGACGGGAACCTGCACGGCACCTACTACGACTACTTGGTGGAACAACAGGATGGCAACCGGGTGCGCACCGCCGACCCGTGGGCCAAAGGCGCCGGCGTGAACGGCCGGCGCAGCATGGTGGTCGACCTCGCACGCACCGACCCGGCCGGCTGGGAGCATGACACGCACCCGATCACCCCGCTGCGCGAGACGATGGTGGCCGAGATGCATGTGGCCAGCTTCAGCGCGAACCCGCATGGCGGTTTCCCGCTCGAGCACCGTGGCAAATACCTGGCCTTCACCGACCTCGGCACCACCGTGGACGGCAAAGGGGAGTTCCCCACGGGCGTCGACTACTTCAAACAGCTCGGCGTCACCGCGATCCAGCTGCTGCCGTTCTACGACTACGGCTCCGTGGACGAGAACGACCCGAGGCAGTACAACTGGGGCTACGATCCGCTTAACTACAACGTCCCCGAAGGCTCCTACTCGACGAATCCGTTCGACGGCACCGTGCGCATCACCGAGTGCAAGCAGATGATCCAATCGCTGCACGCTCAAGGCTTCAAGGTGATCATGGACGTCGTGTACAACCACATGTACACGGCCGACAACTGGTTCGAGCGCGTGGTGTCCGGCTATTTCGTCCGACGCAATGCCGACGGCACGTTGTCGAACGGTTCCGGTTGCGGCGACGACATGGCCAGCGAACGCGCGATGATGCGCCGCTACATCGTGGACTCCGTCACCTACTGGGCGCGCGAATACCACATCGACGGCTTCCGCTTCGACCTCATGGGGCTCATAGACACCGATACGATGAACGCCGTGCGCGCCTCGCTCGACGCATTGCCCGGCGGCAAGGACCTCATCATGTACGGCGAACCGTGGGCCGCCGGGCCGAGCTCCACGCTGCCCGGCACCGAGCTTGCGAACAAGGAGGGCCTGCATCTGCTCGACTCGCGCATCGGCCATTTCTGCGACCGAACGCGCGACGCGATCAAGGGCCATGTGTTCGAACGCCGGATCAAAGGCTATGTGAACGGCAACGCGCACGACACCAAGCCGCAGATCGAGCTCGCCGTGGACGCATGGCGCGCGCCCGAGACCAACGAAGGCAACGCCGGGCAGATCATCCAGTACGTCTCTGCCCACGACGACTGGACGCTGTGGGACAAGCTGTGCCTGAGCATGATCGGCGACGACTCGCCGGAATCTGCGAATAAGGCGGAATCCGGGCATGCCGATGACTCGCACAGAACGCTGGAATCTCGCGACGACGCGCTCGAACACGCCTACCGCGCGATGCCGGGCACGCAGACGCGCAAGGTGCTCGAGGCGAACGCGCTCGCCGCCGGACTCATCTACACGGCCGCAGGCATCCCGTTCATGCTCGCCGGAGAGGAATTCGGCAAGACGAAGTTCGGCAACGACAACTCGTTCGACTCGGGCGTCAAGGTGAACGAACTCGATTGGGCGCGCGCCGAACGCATGCAGGGCCTCGTGGACTACTACCGCCGTCTGATCGCCGTGCGTCGCGCGAATCCGGGCCTGTTCGACGCCGAGCACATCGCCGTGGAGGCGCCGGGCAACGCGGTCGCCTACCGTAGCGACGACATCGCCGTGCTCGTCAATCCGGACGACGAGGAGTACAGTCTGCCCGTCGAGCGCATCGATTCCGCGTTTGCCGACAGTCTGCATGACGATCTGCCCGCAACGCCGGAATCTGCGAGCCATGCGGAAGCGCGGTGGGTGTGCGTGCTCGATTCGAGCGGCACGTCGACCGGAGAATTCCGGCAGACGGGCATACGGATCGCCGGCGGAGGATTCCCGATGCCCGCTCGCACACTGAGCATATGGAAACGTGAACGCTGACGGAGGCGGCATGACGCACTACACAACCGTGTTCTTCGACCTGTACGGCACGCTGATCGACATACACACCGAGGAGGATTCCGACGCCGCGTGGTCCGCATTGCGGGCGGCGCTGTACCAAAACGGCGCCGACTACGCCACGAATTCGCAACTGCGCAACGAATTCCGCCGTCAGGTGGTGCGCGCCAACGCGACGCGTGCGCGCACGGAGTGGTTCGAGCCGGACTTCCTGCCCGCCTACCGCGGTCTGCTCGAGGCATGCTGGGCCGACGACAGTCTGGTGCACGCGCGAAAGGCGGCGTGGGCATTCCGCCGCGCCGCCACGACGAAGTTCCGCCTGTACCCAGGCGTCTTCGACATGCTCACGCAGCTGCGTGCGGCAGGACTTCGAGTGGCGCTCGTTTCGAACGCGCAGGCCTGCTACACGCGGCCGGAACTCGAGCTGACCGGACTCGGCGACGTGTTCGACGAAGTGGTCATCTCCAGCGACGAAGGCGTGCGCAAACCGTCCGCCGAACTGTTCCGCAGCGCGCTCGTGCGCATGAACGTGGAGCCCAAACATGTGGTGATGGTGGGCAACGATCCGCGCAACGACATCGACGGCGCGCGCATGGCCAACATCGACGGCATCTACCTGCATACCGACAATCACACGCCGGCGCAGTGCGACACCGCAGTCTGCTCGCTCGAAGGCGCCGATTACGCGGGCGTGCTCGCCTACATACAACGCGCCAACACGGAAGACGGGCGTGGGCGCGAATATTCGGATACTCTGGAAGAGAAGCTCAGATAACAGACGGGAACCGGCATGGTAGACGAATACACGCGCCACTTGGAGCGCAACAAAGAGGTGAAGGGCAAAGGGCTCTCGCAGTTCCGCATGAAGGTGCTTGCCGATGTGCTGCTGTTCTTCTCCCCGTTCTCGGTGGCCGTGCTCCCGCACATCGTGGGCACGCCGAGCCGCGAGAACATGTTCGCGCTCTCCGTCTGCGTGATCGGCGAGGCGATCTCATGGGCGTCGATCCCGATGTTCGCGTGGCTGCTCTACCAGGGATTCGAATGGACGGGCAACGCATGGCTCTACGGGCTGCGCCTGCTCGTGCTCGCGCTGGTGTGCGAGGTGCCGTACGACTACGTGGTGTTCGGCAGCGCGTTCGACATGCGCTCGCAGAACCCCGTGTTCGGCCTCGTGGTCGCGCTGATCGTGCTCGGCATACTCGACCTCATGTACGCATGGCGCACGAGTGTGCTCAAGGTGGTGCTTTCGGCAGGTGTGATCATCATCGGCCTGCTGTGGGATTTCATGCTGTCGATCGGCCAGACGCAGCGACTCATGAACGTAGGCATTGTGACGCTCGGCATGTGCGTGACCTACTACTACCTGCATTCCCGTGAGAACACGATGGTGTTCACGGCAGCCATATTCGGAGCGGCCTGCGTATTGACGCCTGGCTTGGGCGCGGTGGCGCTCCACTACCGCAACGACAAGCTCGGCTATACACACCGGTGGACGCGTTGGGCGTTCTACCCGGTCTACCCGATCATGCTCGTGCTCTGCGCGGCGATCGGAATGGCGAATTAATCTGCCGCAAAGCTGCGGCAGCCATATAAGGAGTACGAAATGCACAAGGCTGGAATTCGTGACGTGGCACGGGAGGCGGGCGTTTCCATCTCCACCGTCTCGCGCGCATTCACCAAGCCGCAGCTCGTCTCGCAAGCCACCCGCGACAGGGTGATGGCTGCTGCAAACAAGCTTGACTTCAACATCTCACGCTCGGCGATGGCGCTCAAATCCGGGCAGACATACCGCGTAGCGCTGCTCATGAGCGAGGGCATCACGAGCTGGTTCAATGCCGAGGTGTTCGCCGGCATAGACGATGTGATGCATGGCAAAGGCTATGACATCTCGCTCTACCAGCACATCAACGACGCCGAGACGCGCGACCGGTTCTTCACCGTGCTGCCTGTGCTTCGCAACGTGGACGCCGTGTTCGTGGCATCGTTCGCGATAGAGCCGGCGGAGATCGAGCAGTTGCGCCGTACGAAGGTGCCGATCGTCGGCATCAACACGCCCGACCCGCTCCGTTTCGACGCCTCCGAGACCATCGACGACGAAGGCGGCATGTACCGGGCGGCTCAGCATATGATCAAACTCGGGCATAAGCGGATTGTCTACACCTGCTCGGCGGCGGCCGAGACACTCGACGCGTCGATAGACCTGCGTGGGCACGGCTTCATACGCGCATGTGAGCGTGCACAGAACACGCACGACATCAGCTGGAAGGTGCTCACGGTGCCGCGCGGCCGCGATTTCGCCGACAATGCGCTCACCGCGGTGCTGAGCGAGGACCGGTTCCCCGATGCAATCTGCTGCCAGATGGACATGATGGCGATTCCGCTCATGATCAAGCTGGCTAGGCACGGCTACAGGGCGCCGCGCGACTATTCGATCATCGGATTCGACGACGCCCCGTATGCCGACACAGTGGAGCTGACGACGATGCGGCAGAACCCGTACGAGATGGGGCGCAATGCGGCGATGAAGGCGCTGACGCTGCTGGAGGGCCGCGCTCTGGAGCAGCCGCATGCGATTCTGGAGCCGAAGCTCGTGCTGCGCGGTTCGGATTCGCGGTACGAGGGGGAGTGAGCGCGGATTTGTGTGCCGCTTTTGCAATTGCAGTCTCAGACTGGCGATTGCGGAGCATTTTGTGGTGCTTTGCCGAGACCGGAGTTGCAGGAAAGGTTATCTGAAGACTTGTGAGATTGCCATGTTTGCAAGTCCTGTCTCAGCGGGGCATGGGAGGCGCGTCTTAGCATGCTTGCTTTGCAAAGACAGTCTCAGATTGGTTATTGAGTGTGCGATGCCGTGCTCTGCCGAGGTCAGGGATGCAAGCGGGGTCATCGAGGAGCGCGCAGATGTGCTACGCTTGCAATCTCGGTCTCAAAAAGACCTTCTCGGCGTATCTACCGTGTTTCGACGAGATTGAGATTGCAAGCAAGGTCATCGGGGGAGCGCGTAATCGTGCCGAATCTGCGACTCCGGTCTCATGAAGGTGCGCTTGGTGAGATTTGGAACGCCCTGTTGAGATGGAGATGCAAAACGAGTCATGCAGATTCTTGGACGCCGCTTGTTGCGGAAGTCACCCACTGCAATCTGGGCGTTTGCTGAAATATCTCTTTTTGGAATCTGGAAAGCGTTGGAAATCCGCGGATTTCAGGGCGTCTGGAAAAATGTGGGTTTTTTTGTTCTGCAATGGGAATAAAGGATGGAATGAAATACTTGAGTGATGTAGGCTCAAGTTTTAGAAAGCCTCAAGAGAGGTCGCCCAACAGCGGCCGGCTCGACGGGCTTGAGCACGGAACGTAACACGAATAGTGAATAACAAAAGGAGATACAGTATGGGACGCGCAGTTGGTATTGATTTGGGTACCACCAATTCCTGCATCGCAACGCTCGAGGGCGGTGAACCGACCGTCATCGTGAACGCTGAAGGTGCACGCACCACACCGTCTGTGGTGGCATTCAGCAAGTCCGGCGAGATTCTCGTCGGCGAGGTTGCAAAGCGTCAGGCTGTGACCAACGTCGATCGCACGATCAGCTCCGTCAAGCGCCACATGGGCACCGACTGGACCGTTGACATCGACGGCAAGGAATGGACTCCGCAGGAGATTTCCGCACAGATCCTCATGAAGCTGAAGCGCGACGCCGAAGCTTACCTGGGCGAGCCGGTCACGGACGCCGTGATCACCTGCCCTGCATACTTCAACGATGCACAGCGCCAGGCGACCAAGGACGCCGGCACAATCGCAGGCCTGAACGTCCTGCGCATCATCAACGAACCGACCGCTGCAGCTCTGGCCTACGGTCTGGAGAAGAGCAAGGAAGACGAGCGCATTCTGGTCTTCGATCTCGGCGGCGGCACCTTCGATGTCTCCCTGCTGGAGATCGGCAAGGACGACGACGGCTTCTCCACCATCCAGGTGCAGGCTACGTCGGGCGACAACCACCTCGGTGGCGACGATTGGGACCAGCGCATTATCGACTGGCTCGTCGGCGAAGTGAAGAACAAGTACGGTGTTGACCTGAGCAAGGACAAGATCGCCCTGCAGCGTCTGAAGGAAGCTGCCGAGCAGGCGAAGAAGGAGCTTTCCTCCTCGATGTCCACCACGATCAACATGCAGTACCTGGCCATGACCCCTGACGGGACCCCGGTGCACCTCGACGAGACGCTCACCCGCGCCCACTTCGAGGAAATGACCAAGGATCTGCTCGACCGCTGCCGCACGCCGTTCAACAACGTGCTTGCAGACGCCGGCATCTCGGTCTCCCAGATCGACCATGTGATTCTGGTCGGCGGCTCCACTCGTATGCCTGCCGTGAAGGAGCTCGTGAAGGAGCTCGACGGCGGCAAGGAAGCCAACCAGTCCGTGAACCCGGACGAAGTGGTGGCCATCGGCGCTGCCGTGCAGTCCGGCGTCATCAAGGGCGACCGCAAGGACGTGCTGCTCATCGACGTGACGCCGCTGTCCCTCGGTATCGAGACCAAGGGCGGCATCATGACGAAGCTCATCGAGCGCAACACCGCAATCCCGGCGAAGCGTTCCGAGATCTTCTCCACCGCCGAAGACAACCAGCCGTCCGTACTGATTCAGGTCTATCAGGGCGAGCGTGAATTCGCCCGCGACAACAAGCCGCTGGGCACCTTCGAGCTGACCGGCATCGCTCCGGCTCCTCGTGGCGTCCCGCAGATCGAGGTCACCTTCGACATCGACGCCAACGGCATCGTGCACGTCTCCGCAAAGGACAAGGGCACGGGCAAGGAGCAGTCGATGACGATCACCGGTGGCTCCGCACTGCCGAAGGAAGAGATCGACCAGATGATCAAGGACGCCGAGGCCCACGAAGCGGACGACAAGAAGCGTAAGGAAGACGCCGAGACCCGCAACAACGCCGAGAACTTCGCATACCAGACCGAGAAGCTCGTCAACGACAACAAGGACAAGCTCTCCGATGACGTCGCGAAGTCCGTCACCGACGCGATTAACGAGCTCAAGGATGCCTTGAAGGGCGACGACATTGAGAAGATCAAGGCCGCCCAGGAGAAGCTGATGACCGAGGCTCAGAAGATCGGTCAGGCCCTCTACGCCCAGCAGGGTGCCGAAGGCGCTGCAGGCGCCGCCGACAGCGGCTCCGCGAACAACGGTGGCGACGATGACGTGGTCGACGCCGAGGTCGTGGATGACGACGACAAGGACAACAAGTAATGTCCGACTTCAATAAGGACGATTACCTGAACGACCTGCCCGACGCCGACGAACTGGCGAACGGGCAGGCGTCCCCTGATGCCGATGGCGCCGATGCGCCATCGGACACCGGCGAGCAGCTGAAAGACGACATGCTCAAGGATGCCGCCGCGGAGCAATCCGCAGGCGAACAGGCCTCCGAAGAGTCCGCCAAGGCAGCTGCCGAAGCCACCGCAGACGCCGCCTCCGATGGCGACGCTGAGGGTTCCTCGCTCACACCGCTTGGCCAGGCCAAGAAGGAAGCCGCCGAATACCTCGAGGCGCTTCAGCGTGAGCGCGCGGAGTTCATCAACTACCGCAACCGCACGAAGAAGGACATGGATCGTGCCCGTCAGCAGGGCATCATCGATGTGCTCACCGCAATGCTCCCCGGGCTCGACGACATCGACCGCATTCGCGAGCATGGTGAGATGGACGATTCCTTCAAGGCCGTGGCCGCGAAGATCGACAAGACCTTCGAGAAGTTCGGCGTTGAGAAGTTCGGCCTGAAAGGCGAGGACTTCGACCCCACCAAGCATGAGGCGATCCTGCACAAGCCGGATCCGGAGGCCAGCAAGGCGACGGTGGACACCGTGGTCGAGGCCGGCTACCGCATCGGCGACCGTGTGATTCGCGCGGCACGCGTGGTGGTCGCATCTCCGCAGAACTGACGCCCGTGCGAGATGGCCGTGAACCGCATTCGATTTACGGTTCACGGCCGTTTTTCATGCATGGGTATTTCCATACAGACTTTTTGACGAATACAACCCAGACTTTAGCCTCGAAAGGAGGCACAGCAGCATGGCTGAGAATGATTGGCTGAACAAGGATTTCTATAAGACCTTGGGTGTCTCCAAGGACGCCGACGAGAAAGAGATCACGAAGGCGTACCGCAAACTCGCCCGCAAGTACCATCCGGACATCAACAAGACGAAGGAAGGCGAGGAGAAGTTCAAGGACATCTCCGAGGCCTACGACGTGCTCAAAGACAAGGATTCGCGCCAGAAATACGACGCAATCCGCTCCTTCGGCGCAGGTGGCGCACGCTTCACTGGCGGTGCCGGCGGCGGCGGATTCAACGCCGGCGACTTCTCCGACATCTTCGGCTCCATGTTCGGCGGTGGCGGTGGCAACGGCGGTTCGCATATCCGCTTCAGCACGAATGGCGGCGGCTCCCATGGCGCAGGGTTCGACGACATCTTCTCGATGTTCGGTGGCGGAGCCGGCAACGGCGGCTTTGGAGGAGGCCGCGGCTACGGGGACTATAGCGATGGAGCCTACGCAGGCTACCGTCCCGCCCCGCATCCCGAGGATGGCGACGACCTCAGCTCGAAGATCACGCTCACGTTCCGCCAGGCCGTCAAGGGCGCCACGGTCTCGCTCAAGGCCGCGGGCAAGAAGTTCAAAACGAAGGTTCCCGCCGGCGTGAAGAACGGCCAGAAGATCAAGATCGCCGGCAAGGGCAAGCCAGGCCAGCACGGCGGCAAGCCGGGCGACATGTACCTGACGGTCACCGTGACCGAAGACCCGAAGTTCACGATGGACGGCAAGGATCTCGTGATGGATCTGCCGATCACCGTGGGCCAGGCGGTCGACGGTGCGAAGATCTCCGCCAGGGACTTCGACGGCAATGACGTCACGTTCAAGGTGGAGAAGGGCACCTCGAGCGGCGAGGAAGTGCGCGTGCGCGGCAAGGGCGTGGAGACGCGCACCGGCACCGGCGACCTCGTCGGACGCATTCAGATTCGCGTGCCGAAGCACCCGACCATGGGCGAGAAGCACGCTGCGAAGGAATTCGACAAGGCGTGCGGCGACTTCGTTGAGGAGCTCGCCACAGAGAACACCGAAACGAAGTGATCACAATGACGCGCATATCACCAGCACGGCGCAGGCTGTATGAAATGTGCGCGACGGCCATCGTGGCCAAGCGGGCCAATCTGGAAGGTGCGGCCGGTGTGGGATTCGACATCGACCTGCCCGTCTTCTCGGTGGGCAAGGTCGGTCAGATCGCCGAGATTCACCCCCAGACCCTGCGTCAATACGACCGGCAGGGGCTCGTGGTGCCGGGGCGCACGGAAGGCGGTTCGCGACGGTACTGTCTGCGGGACGTCGACCGGCTCGTGCAGGCGCAACACCTCAGTCAGGACGAAGGCATCAATCTGAACGGAGTGATGCGCATCCTCGAACTTGAGGAGGAGAACCGGCAACTGCGGCATGAAGTGCAGGAACTCACCGGTGTGACCGGATTCAGCGTGTTCACCGCCGACATGAACGGCAGCATCACCCAGACGTCGCGTTCGCATCGCGCACGCTATTGGCGTGGGCAGCTCCATGCCGAGGTGCACGCATTGCCGGCGGGGGAGAGCTCAAGCGCGCAGTCGAAATCGATGGTGTTGTGGCATACGGCCAAGCACTGACAGCAATCCTTGGCGGCCAGATGTTTTTCATCTGGCCGCTTTTTGCGTTATGCGCCTAGGCTATGCTGGGCCGGACGAGGAAATCTGCGAATAAGGAGAGGCGAATGATGCTCAAGGCGGTGTTCTGGGACATGGATGGCACGCTCATCGACTCCGAGCCGTACTGGCATGCCGGCGAGATGCAGATCGCGCACGAGAACGGCGGTGTGTGGAACGACGAGCTCGCATGGAACGGCTCGGGCCGCCCGGTGCCGGATGTGGCGCGCGAGATCGCGGAGCACGGGTGCACGCTGCCGGTGGAGGAGATCGGCCGGCGCATGATCGAATACGTGACGCGGGCGGAATATGAGCGGATCCCCTGGATCCCGGGCACGCGCGAGCTGCTCGTCGCACTGCGCGACGCGGGTGTGCCGAGCGTGCTCGTGACGACATCGCCGCGCAATCTCGCCGAGAATCTCATTGCGCAGGCTCCCGCAGGCACGTTCGCCGGATATGTGTGCGGCGAGGACGACGTGGCCAAGAAGCCGGATCCGGCACCGTATGTGGAGGCGGCGCGCAGACTCGACATACCGCGTGCCGATATGCCGCAGTGCGTGGCGTTCGAGGACTCGATGAGCGGACTCACCTCCGCCGCCGCTTCCGGTGCGACGACGATTGCGCAACTCGGCTTCATTCGCACCGACAATTCGGACGGTCCGCAGTACATGTCGATTGACGGGTACGACGGCGTGACACCGGAGTCGCTGAATGCCGTGGTGGAACGTCGGATTGCGGAATTGGCCGCGCGCTGAGCGGGCAATATGGTCGTTCGGTGACGCGTGTGTGCGGTAAACGACCGTACTTGGGGAGATTATGGTCGTTGAGGTGACGCGTTGCTCACTCAACGACCATATGCGGCTCTTGGGAATCTTTATAGGGTGGCTTGGCGGAATGCCGGCATTGATGGAGATTGCTGGAATTGGTCGTCGCCCCACCTAGACTGGGAGAGGCTTCGTCTGTGCGGCGGGGTCCCTCGTATGTGCGACGCGCGGAAATGGTGGAGGAACATGGCTGAACGACCGGAAACGCAAGAGAAACGCAAGGTGATTCTGCGTGCCGCGACCGAGGTGTTCGGTGAGAAGGGTGCCACGAAGGGCACGTTGGAAGACATCGCCGAGAAAGTGGGCATGACCCGCGCCGGCGTGCTGCATCACTTTGGCTCCAAAGACAATCTGTTGCTGCAGACGGTGATCTACCGCGATTCGGTGGATCTCGAGGATTACCCGGAAGATATGGCGCGCGGAGGCATGCCCGAGGATGGCGCCATCACGTTCCGCCATCTCATCAAGACGGCGAAGGCGAACGAGGCGCGCCCGGGCCTGGTCAAGGCGTTCATTGCGTTCTGTGCGGACTCCATTCGCGAAGACAGCCCGGCGTACGACTACTTCGTCTCGCGGTACCGCAATCTGCGGCGCATGCTTGAGAAGGCGCTGCGCATCATGGCCGACGAACTCGGCAAATCGGTTGACGACGCCACGATCTGCAACACGGCGATGTCGATTCTCGCAGTGATGGATGGCTTGCAGATTCAATGGATGCTCGACCCGGATGCGATTGGATTGGCGGAGGAGACCGAACGGGCGATCAAACTGATGCTCGCCGGCGCGCTTGACTTGAACGACGAGGAACGCGACGCGATTCTGTGACTGTCGCTGTGTTGTGCAGCGTGACGAATATGGAGCTTTCGTCGGTTTGCGCGGGTGGTTACTCGACGGTACGGTATATGCTGGGATATGCGTCTTCCGCGAATTTCGATGAGGAAATTGTTATGACTTCACGTGAAACAAATACGCCATATCTGGATTCGTCCCTGCCGATTCCAGCGCGCGTCGCCGACCTACTCGGCCGCATGACTCTCGAGGAGAAGGTGGGGCAGATGATGCAGCTCGACGCGCGCAGTGGCGAGCTCTCCGATCTCATTGTGGACCGCCATGTGGGGTCGATTCTGCACACCTCTCCCGACGATCTCGTGCGTGCGGCGCGGATAGTACGCGACCAGACGCGTCTGGGTATTCCGCTGCTCGTCGGCGATGACTGCATTCACGGATATTCGTTCTGGCCGGGCGCCACGATCTTCCCGTCGCAGCTCGGCATGGCATGCAGCTGGGATCCGCAGGCAATCGAGGATGCCGCCCGCGTGACCGCCGAGGAGGTCTCCTGCACCGGCGTGCATTGGACGTTCTCGCCGGTGCTCTGCATTGCGCGCGACACCCGGTGGGGGCGTGTGGACGAGACCTTTGGCGAGGATCCGGTGTTGATTGGTGAGATGGCATCCGCCATGGTCAAGGGCTACCAGAAGAACGCTGCCGCGGGCGAGACCTTCGCCGACGATGCGATTCTCGCCTGCGCCAAGCATTTCGCTGGCTATTCGTACACGCAGGGTGGCCGTGACGCCTCCGAGGCCGATCTGACGCATCGCGCGTTGGAAAGCTGGTATCTGCCGCCATTCGAGCGTGTGGCCAAGGAGGGCTGCGCCACGTTCATGCTCGGCTACGAGTCAATCGATGGCACGCCGGTCACGTTCAACAATTGGCTGCTGAACCGCAAGCTGCGCGGCGAATGGCAGTATGGCGGCACGTTGGTGACCGATTGGGACAATGTGGGCCGTGCCGTGTGGGAGCAGCACATCAAGCCGAACTACACAGTGGCGGCGGCCGATGCCGTCAAGGCCGGCAATGACTTGATCATGACGACCCCGGGCTTCTATGAGGGTGCCATCGCGGCGGTAAGCGAAGGTCTGCTCGACGAGCGTCTGCTGGACGACGCCGTGGCGCGCCTGCTCACGCTCAAGTTCCAGCTCGGTCTGTTCGAAGATCCACGTTTGCCCGATCGCGCGCGCATCGACGCGGTGATTGGGTCCGCAGACCATGCGCGGCGCAATCTGGAGATGGCGCGTGAATCGATTGTGCTGCTGCGCAACAACGCTGTGCTGCCGTTCGCAGATGCCGGTGAGCTGCACAGGATCGCAGTGGTGGGGCCGCTCGCGGACGATGCGCAGAATCAGCTCGGCGATTGGGCGGGCAACTCGGGTCAGGTGCCGTGGATGCCGGAAGGCCAGCCGCGCGAGATGATCTGCACGGTGCTCGACGGCGTGCGCGAGCTGGCGCCTGCAGATTGCGAGATTACGTATGCCCGCGGCGCGAACGTGGTGGATCTGGTGCCGGACCCGGAAGGCGAGCTCTACCCGGATGGGCAGCCGCGGCCGAAGATGGCGGTGGCCGCGAAAATCGACCAGCGACTGCTCGACGAGGCGGTGGAACAGGCGCGCGCGGCGGACGCGGTGATCGCAGTGGTCGGCGACGTTGTGCAGCTCGTCGGCGAGACGTGCTCGACGGCGACGCTCGAACTGCAGGGCGGCCAGAACCGTCTGCTGGAGGAGCTCGCCAACGTTGCACGTGAAACACATAAGCCGCTCATCGTCGTGCTCGTCAGTTCGAAACCGCAGGTGCTGCCGGCGTGTGTGATCGGCGAGAACGGCGTGATTGTCGACGAATCCGCGGCGGACGGTCTCGGCGCGCTGCTGTGGGCGGCGAATCCGGGTATGCAGGGCGGCCGTGCGATTGCCGAGATCATCTTCGGCAAGACCGAGCCGAGTGGGCGTCTGCCGATCACATTCCCTCGCCATGCCGGGCAGCTGCCGGTGTTCTACAACGAGATTCGCGGTCAGCACGGCAATCGGTACGCGGATCTGACCCAGGATCCGGCGTTCGCGTTCGGCGAGGGCCTCTCGTACACGACATTCGAATACGGAGATCCGCAGATTGTGAACGGTTCCGAATTCCGCGCAGGTGACACGGTGCGCGTCGAGGTGGATCTGACGAACACCGGCGCGCGCACAGGAACGGAGGTCGTGCAGCTGTACATCAGCGACGTCGTCACATCGTTCACCTGGGCGTGCAAGGAGCTCAAGCTGTTCCGGCGTGTGACGCTCGAGCCGGGGGAGACGCGGCGCGTTGCCTTCGATCTGCCGGTCGATTCGTGCACGATTGTGAACGGCGATGCGGAGCGGATCGTCGAACCCGGCGAATTCAAGGTGCTCGTGGGGCATTCGAGCCGCGACGAGAATCTGCGGCAAGCGACGTTCACCGTGGTGGAATGAGTGCGTTTCCATGCCCGCATCAGCCCTCTCTCAGAGATGATGCTGATACGGGCGGCTCATTCATGTATTTTCTGCTACAGTGTGCTCATGCCGTACGATGTGAAGCGAGAACAGAAGAACCTGTATGTGCCGGGCAAGACGCCCGCAATCGTCGAGGTGCCGGCGATGCAGTTCGTGGCGGTGCGCGGGGCGGGTGACCCGAACGATCCGCACGGCGAATACCAGAGCGCGCTGCAGCTGCTGTACGGTATATCGTTCACAATCAAGATGAGCGAGAAATCCAAGGATTCACGTGATCACATCGCCGGGTACATGCCATATGTCGTGCCGCCGCTGGAAGGTCTGTGGTGGATGGGGCGGAACGCGAGTGAGCCGGTCGATTACGCGCGCAAACAGGATTTCCAATGGATTTCGATGATCCGCTTGCCTGAATTCGTCACAGCGGACGCGTTCGAACATGCGCGCGGACTATTCGCGAACAAGCACCCCGAGGCGGACGTGTCACGCGCGCGGCTATTCGAATATGACGAGGGATTGTGTGCGCAGGTGATGCACGTCGGGCCGTATGACACCGAGCCTGCGACAATCGCCGCCCTCGACAAGTTTGTGGGTGAGCATGGGTATGCGCTGGATTTCAGCGATGCGCGCCACCATCACGAGATCTACCTGAGCAATCCACAGCGGTGCGCTCCCGACCGTCTGCGCACGGTGATCCGGCATCCTGTGCGCATGGCGTCTGAGTGAGGGAGCGCGGTTGTGTGCTTATACGTAAAGAAAAAGGCCGCTGCGGTGGAATGAATGCAGCGGCCTTAGTGGAGCTGATGGTAATCGAAACCACGACCTCTTCGATGCGAACGAAGCGCTCTACCAACTGAGCTACAGCCCCAATCTTCAATTATGTCGTCTTCCGACAACTCGTCCAGTTTAGCCCAACCCCTTCCCAAATGCAAATTCCTCCATGCGTGCGGGTTTCGGATAGTGCCTCGCAGTTGCCTTGCGAATGCTTTGGGCCAGTGCGGAGCCTCTTTTGGCGTTCTTCGTTGGCCATGCTGTGCGGAATCAAGCACCGTGCTCGATGTTGCCGTCGAGATCCTCTACGAGAGGCGTCGCCTCTTTCTCGGCGACCTCGGCCATCGCGTGTGCCGGCGCTTCCTTCTTGCCGGTCTTCGCCTTGATGAGGCCGACGAAAGTGGGGATGAGCGAGATGACGAGAATCGCGACGATCACGAGTTCGAAGTTGTCTTGCACCACCGGAATGCCGCCGAAGAAATAGCCGAGCAGCGTGAACAGCGACGACCAGACGAGACCGCCGAGCACCGAGAACGGCGTGAATCTGCTCCAACGCATGCCCGAGATGCCCGAGATGAACGGCATGAACGTCCTGATGAACGGGAAGAAGCGGCCGAGGAACACGGCGAGCGGGCCCCAGCGGTCGATCATCTTCTCGGTTTTGGCCAGACGTTCGGGGGTCATCGCCTTGACCTTGCCGGATTCAATGATGCGCCGGCCGAAGAAGTGGCCGATGAAGTAGTTGCATTGGTCGCCTAGAATGGGGGCGAGCCATACCACCGGCAGCAAGGCGGCGAGCGGCAGTGCGGATTTGCCGGTCGCCGCGTCGGGCGCCGCGAAGAAACCGGCGGCGAACAACAACGAGTCGCCGGGCAGGAACGGGAAGAAGACCACGCCGGTCTCAATGAAGACGATTAGAAAAACAAAGCCAAGTGTTGGCGCCACGCCCATTGCGATCCAGCCGGCGATCGCCGCACGCGGGTCTTTGAGCAGATTGGCAATGAATTGGATGAATCCCATGGATTGAATGTCCTCTTCGATAGGTCGAGCGGTGTGTGCTTCTCAATCTCCTTGATTATTCATAGCACAGGTAGGCAACCATGCCAATGAGGAGGTGCGTGGGTCGAGAGCTGGGAAGGTGGAGGTGACGGCGATGCCATCCGCTCGGTTGCGTAATTGGAGACGTTTGCGTCTGGAATCTGTCTCTTTTTACGCAGGACAGGATTTTGCGTAATTGGGGACGTTTATGGCGGCTATTTGTCCCTTTTTACGCAGATAGATAGGTGCTGACGAGTGGGGTTCGTTTGCGTAATCTGGGACATGGGTGGCGGGTGGGTGTGCTATTCAGCGAAGGTGCGGTCGAGCCAGTCCTTGGCGAGGAAGATCCACGACTGCACGGCGGGTTCGATGCTGTTGACGCCGCCCCACGCGGTCTGCGCGGTGCCGAGCGAGAGTCCGTGGCCACCTGCGGGGTACAGATGCGCCTCAATCGGCACGTTGGCCGCCTTGCATGCGGCGATGAGCTGCAGCGTGTTCTCCACCGGCACGCAATCGTCGGGCATCGTGTGCCAGACGAACACCGGTGGCGTCTTCGCGTCGATATGCTGCTCGATGCTCACTTCATTCATCGCCGACTCCTCGCCGTACCGCTCGCCGAGGAGCGCGCGGAAGCTGCCGTCGTGACGGAAACGCCCCGATGTGATGACCGGGTAGGAGAGCATCAGCGCGTTCGGCCGCAGTTCGTCCGGATCATAGCCGTGCGCGACGAGCGCGGCATCGCTGGCGGAAGTGGCGAAATCCGCGGCCAGATGACCGCCCGCGGAGAAGCCGATGACGGCGATGCGCGCGGTGTCCACGTTCCATTCGTCTGCGTGCGCGCGAATCTGCCGCATGGCTTCGGCCACCTCGAGCACGGCAATGGGGTAGACGGACGGTTTGCAGGAATAGTGGAGCACAAACGCGTTGTAGTCGGCGGCGAGGAACTGCAGCGCAATCGGCTCGCCCTCGCGGCCTGTGGTCATCTCATAACCGCCGCCGGGCAGCACAAGCACGGTCGGACGCTTGCGGTCGGGCACGATGTCGGGGTAGTTTTCGGGAAGATAGCCTGCAAAACGCGCTCCGGAACCGTCGATGCCGATGATGGTGGTCTCAAAATACTGCATGACACCTCTTTCGTTGAGCGGGAATGGGCGGGGAAGAGCCCGCGCCTTGTTTGTTCAACGAACATACAATAGAGGCGCCGGTTGACGGTGTTGTGGTTTGTCGCCGGCGATATCGCCCATGGCAAACGACGGAACTCAGATGCCACTTTCGTCGTTTGCCGGAGCGCTTTGTTTGTAACTCCGGTCTCACCCAGGCGTTGAGGAACCTGCAGAGTAGCCAATCTGAGATTGCGATTGCAAACTGGGCGATCCTGCATGCTGCCAGTGTGCCGATCTGAGACTGAAGTCGCAGGCTGCGCAATCTTGTGCTCCGTCAACATGTCTCGCGTGCAACTCCAGTCTCGCTTGAGCAATCTAGGAATCTGCAGATTGCTAATCTGAGACTGGAGATGCGAACTAGACAATTCTGCATGCTGCCGGTGTGCCGATCTGAGACCGCAACTGCAGACTAGGCAATTTTGCGCACCGCCGGCATTTGCGTTGGTAGATGACGAAAAGTGCGCCGCATTTTGTCGTCTGCCATGGGCGGCGATGAATGTGGGGCGACGTGTTAGATCCAGCTGGGCAGCCACATATGCATGCGCCAGAACTCATATGGCACGGGCATGGCCGTCCAGATTGGGTAGAAGAACACGCTGACGATGGCGCACACCCCCACCATGACCCACAGAGTGATGAGCCACACCTCGCGCGAACTCGTCTCGCGCACCCAGTTGAACACGTAGCAGATGGCGAGAATCATCCATGGCAGCAGCACGATCGAATAGAACGTGAACGTGGTGCGGTTCAGGTACTGGGCCCACGGCAGCCAGCCGCCGAGGAACCCGGCGAGCACCGCCCAGATGCGCCAATCGCCGCGTTTGAGAATCGCGATGACAATGGCGAGCACTGCGCACAGCGACCCCAGCCACCAGATGAGCGGATTGCCGAGCGAGGTCACCGCCGCCACGCACTGCGAGCGCGGCGAGAGCGAGCACAGGCCCGGGTGGCCGTCCAGCTTCTGCCAGTAGAAGCTCGTCGGGCGAATCTGCAGCGGCCAGGTGAGCGGGTTCGCCTTGTAGTCGTGCGGAGCATCGAGCGTGGTGTGGAAGCGCCACATCTCGGCATGATATGCGACGAACGAGCGCCAGTCGGCCGGCAGCCATTGCACGCCCTGGCCGGTATGGGTGGCCGCCCAATTACGCATGTAGGAGTTCGGGTGCACGAACCAGCCGACCCAGGTGAGCAAGTATGTGGCGGCATACAGCGGCACCATGTAGAGCGCCGCGAGCAGGCCGTCGCCGAACACGCCGCGCGCAAGCCATTGACGAGGGGAGCGGAAGCCGGCCTGGCGAATCATCCAGGCGTCCCAGAACACGCTGATCACGCAGAACACGGCGAAGAAATAGATCCCAGACCACTTCACTCCCGTCGCGCAGCCGAGCAGTACAGCCGCACCTGCTCGCCACCAGGAGAACGTGATCTGCGGAGGTCTGTTCGCACCGGACTGCGCCGCCATGCGTAGTCTGGCCGCCGCCCAGTCGCGGTGGATGAGCAGCAGCGAGAACGCACCGAGCGCGAACACCATGATGAAGATGTCAAGCAGGCCGGTGCGGCTCATCACAATGGACACGCCGTCGATGGCCATGAGGAGGCCGGCGAGCAGGGCGACCGGCAGATTGCGGAACAGCCGCAGTGTGATGCGGATGAGCAGCACAATGCCGAGCACACCTGCGATCGCCGTCGCCGCACGCCATGCCGCCGGGTTCGCCGCGCCGCCGAACAGCTTGAGCCCGGCTGCGATAAGCCATTTGCCGAGCGGCGGGTGCACCGCGTATTCCGCGGTGTTGATCCATGCATTCGTGTCGCCGTCTGCGAACGCGGTGTCGACCGGCACCATCTGGCCGCCCAGACTCACCTCGTCGGGCCAGCTCATCGGTTCGCCCGTGTTGAGCATGGTCCAGGCGTCCTTCACGTAGTATGTCTCGTCGAAGACGACCGCGCGCGGCTGCCCGAGCCTCACGAAGCGCAGCAGTCCGCCGAACAACGCGATGACCAGCGTCCACACCCACGTCATGAGACGCGCATGGGCGCTGGGCGGCGATGATGCCGCGAGTTCGGATGATTCGAGCTCGACGCGCTCTGCCGCCGCATGTTTGGGGGTGCCTGTGGAACGCATGCCCATCTGTTCTCCTTACATTTCGCATGCGCGCCGGCCGCGCGCACATACCCGGTTCCACGGTACACGCCCGCGTGGGTTCGCGCCGACGTACGCTCCTGCATCGCCTCCATCGCACCGTGTTTCGCCTCCCGCTGACCTGCCCGCGCGGCATACTGAACGTATGAACGAGCAGTCTGAACACACCGGCATCGCCGAGGATCCCGCTGACGAGACGCGCACTCTCCACGTAGATGTTCCACGTGGAACCGTGGTGCTCGCCGCCACACCGATCGGCAACACTGCCGATGCCTCCGCCCGACTCGTTGCGCTGCTCGAGCGCGCGGACATCGTGGCCGCGGAGGATACCCGCAGATTGTATGCGCTCGCCAACCGGCTCAGCGTGCATGTGGGCGGCCGCGTGGTGGCCAACCACGACCACAATGAACGCGGCAAGGCCGACGCACTGCTCGACCATGTGGCGAATGGCGAGACCGTGCTCGTCGTCTCCGACGCTGGCATGCCCACGATCAACGATCCGGGGCTCGCCATTGTGCGCCGCGCCATCGAACGCGGCCTGCCGGTGACCTGCGCTCCGGGCCCCTCCGCGGTGCTCGATGCGCTCGCCCTCTCCGGGCTGCCCACCGACCGTTTCTGCTACGAGGGATTCCTGCCGCGCAAGCATTCCGAACGCATGCAGGCATTGCGCGCGTTGAAGGGCGAGCGCCGCACGATCGTGTTCTACGAGACGCTGCACCGCATTGCCGAATCGATGGCAGATCTCGAGGAGGTTTTCGGCCCGGACCGCCGCATGGCGTTGTGCCGAGAGTTGACGAAGGACTACGAGCAGATTCGCCGCGGCACCATCCATGAGATCAACGAGTCGGTTGCCAACGATCCGCCGCGCGGCGAGATGGTGCTCGTGATCGCGGGCGCTTCTGAAGACGAGGCGGATCCCGCACAGTCGCTCTCCGTGGAGGAGCTCGCCGAACTGGCCATGCAGTATGCGCAGGCGCACGGCATGCGCATCAAGGACGCCATTGCCGAGGTGATAGGCAAACACCCGAATGCCGATGGCACACTCGCCAACCGCAAGCAGGTATACAACGCCGTGCTGGCGTTGCGCGACTGATTCGCCGACCGGCATCCCGTTGGCATTGCCGGGCCTATGACGTTCGCATGCGCTGCATGGAACTGCGTTGCAATTCAAGCGATTCGAGTACCAATTCCAACGCCTGCCTGACTCCCGGCCCTCCCTGCTGCGAGATGTATTCGAGCAGATTCGCGTCCGCCGCGCGGTTCACCACCACCCATTTGCGCAACGGCGGCATCGTGCGAGCGATGTGCCATAACGCGTCCATCGGAGTGTTCGGATCGCTTGCCGACTGCGGTGTGAGCGCGAGGGGCGGCGGTGGCGGATGCAGTAGGCCCTTGTTCGGCGTGTGTGCCGTGTGCAGTGTGCTCGCCAACCGTTTTGCACTGCTGCGTCGACGCGGCGCTTGCGATGCCGTGCGCGATGCGGCATGTCTGCGCCGTGCCGCTCGCAGCGGCATGCCGGCACGGCGAGCCGGCATGCATGGCCTGTGTGCACGGGCGTGGGGGAGTGCGTCCATAATCTCTTTTTCCTTCTTTCATTGCTTTCCTCGGTCAGGCGATGCTTTCGAATTGCGTCAGCATCTCGCGGGCCTGCGGCAGATTGCGCAGATGCGAGCATTCCTCGAGAATCGGCTCACAGTCGACCAACGAGAACTCGTAATGCTCCATGAGCCGTCCAATGATCGACTGCACGTCGCGCGCATGCGGGTCGTCCTTCGGGTACATGGCCAGATCGCAGGCCGTTCGCAATGGTGTCGTGAGGTTCAGAGTGTTGAGGGTGGAGATCTGCGATTCATCCACCTGCCGCTGCCATGCCTTGATGCGCCGTCCAAAGGCGAGTCTGCGGTAATGGCTCGATGAGAGCACTTCGAAATAATCCTGGGGCAGCCTGCCGCCCACCCATACCCACGCGGCTGTGCGCCCGCATGCCGTGGTGCGATTGGGCAGTATGTCGCGCATCAGCATGGCGCGCCCGTACAACGTGTGCGCGCATTCGGCGGTGACTGCGTGGAACTCGTCGAGCTCATACAACGCGTCGAGTCTGAGCAGTCGTTGCATGGCAAGGGGGCCGGGCAGCTGTTTGGTGTGGATGATCGAATGTGAGTTGTGGGGGCGTTCCGGCTGGCGCGGGACGCGCGGTTCCGGATCCGCATAGGCGGGACCCAGGTCGAGCGGGACCATGTAGCCGACCTCGTTGCCGGCTCGGACCGCTTCCTGTACGGCGGTGGTGTTCACGGACGTATGTTCCTTTCTCTTCTCTCTCCCTTGCCTGTAGGTCGCTGCGTATGCGCACGGATGCGCATACCGCACATGCTAGGAAGGACATGGGGTGGGCTCCAGCTGTTTCGGGGGAAATGTGGATATGTGGATAATGTGAAGGCATGCGATGTGGATTGTGAATAATCGAGGCTCCGCCAGTCCGCGCATGGTGATGCCGCAACAGGGCGGAAAACAGTGCGGAAGTGTCCTAGCGCATGAAGATAATCGGGCGTATGAGTCATATTATGGTGAACGTCGCTTGGCCGTATGCGAACGGCCCCCGTCATATTGGTCACGTCGCCGGCTTCGGTGTGCCGTCCGACGTCTACGCAAGATACCAGCGCATGAAGGGCAACGATGTGCTCATGGTGTCCGGCACCGACGAGCATGGTACGCCTATTCTGGTGGAGGCCGACAAGGAGGGCGTCACCCCGCAGGAACTTGCGAACCGCTACAACCGCGTGATCGCGAACGATCTGTGCAACCTCGGCCTGAGCTACGATCTGTTCACCCGCACCACCACAAAGAACCATGAGCACGTGGTGCAGGAGATGTTCCGCCAGTGTCTGGCCAACGGCTACATTTACAAGGGCACGCAGAAGGTCGCGATCTCGCCGTCCACCGGCCGTACGCTGCCAGACCGCTACATCGAAGGCGAGTGCCCGATCTGCCATGCGCAGGGCGCGCGCGGCGACCAGTGCGACAACTGCGGCAATGAGCTCGATCCGGACGAGCTGATCAACCCAGTTTCGAAGATCAACGGCGAAACGCCCATCTTCGAGGAGACTGAGCATTACTTCCTCGACCTCCCCGCCCTGGCGGAGGCGAACCTCGCATGGCTGAAGACGCGCAAGGGCTGGCGCCCGAACGTGCTCAACTTCTCGATCGGCCTGTTCAAGGAGGTCAAGCCGCGCGCCATCACCCGCGACATCGACTGGGGCATCCCCGTGCCGGTGCCGGGTTGGATCGACAACCCGAACAAACGCCTGTACGTGTGGTTCGATGCGGTGATCGGCTACCTGTCCGCATCGATTGAATGGGCGCGTCGTTCCGGTGATCCGGAGGCTTGGCGCGCATGGTGGAACGACCCGGCCACGCCGGGCTACTATTTCATGGGCAAAGACAACATCACGTTCCATTCGCAGATCTGGCCGTCCGAGATGCTCGCCTACAACGGCGAGGGGTCCAAGGGCGGCGAGCCGGGTGAGCTCGGCAGGCTCGACCTGCCCGAGCAGGTGGTGGCCTCCGAGTTCATGACCATGGAGGGCAAGAAGTTCTCGTCGTCGCGCGGCATTGTGATCTATGTCAAAGACATTCTCTCCCGTTACCCGGTGGATGCGGTGCGCTACTACATCTCGGCCGCAGGTCCGGAGTCGTCGGACTCCGACTTCACGTGGGCCGAGTTCGTGCGCCAGAACAACGAGGTGCTCGCCGCCTCGTGGGGCAATCTGGTGAACCGTGTGGCGAATCTGATCGCCAAGAACTTCGGCCAGATCCCGCCGATCGTGGAGGAAAAGATGACCGATGAGGACCGTGCCCTGCTGGCGCAGTCCTCCGCAGCCTTCGACACGGTGGGCGCGCTCATCGAGCAGCATCGACAGAAGAGCGCGCTCAACGACGCGATGTCGTTGGTGGGCGACATCAACAAATACATCTCGGCCACCGAGCCGTGGAAGATCAAGGACGACCCGGAGCGCCTCGGCACCGTGCTGCATGTGGCGGCCCAAGCCGTCTCCGATGCCAACCACCTGCTCGCCCCGTTCCTGCCGCATTCCTCGCAGAAGGTGTGGGAGGCCCTGGGTGGCGAGGGTACATTCTCGCCGCTGCCGCACATCGAGGAGGTGAACGATCTCGACGATCCGGAGTTCACCTACCCGGTGATCACCGGCAAGTATGTGCTTGGCGAGAACGTGCATCCGTGGAAGAGCGAGCCGATCGTCGTGGGTGCGCCAGTGGTCAAGCCGACGCCGATCTTCGCGAAGATCCCGCCGGAGGCCGTGGACGAGGAGCTCGCCCGGTTCGACGCCGACCTCAAGGCACGTCGCGAGGCCGAACAGGCGCGCCTGGACGCCGAGAAGGCCAAGCTCGCTGCCGGCGAGGAGTGACTCGTCTGATTCGCATACAATCTGCGTAATGCAGTCCGTGTAAGAAGGGACAAATAGACACGTCTATTTGTCCCTTCTTACACGGGGAAACATGCGATGACTGGAGCACGTGCGAGTCCTTCCTGTGTGAAATTGGTTTTCCTCGCGTAAAAAGGGACAGGTGGCAGTGTGTATTTGTCCCAATTTACGCAGAAGAACATGTGGAGGAACATATGCAGGAAGAAGGTGGCTGAAATATCGACTGAAATATCATCGTGCGAGCCCTCCTTGCGTAAAAAGGGACATCTGTATCTTCTATTTGTCCCTTTTTACGCAAAGTGGATTGCGGGATGAGGCTGTTGATCTATCAGTCGCGGGCATCCGACAGTCATAGAGTTCGCTGGCAGATAAGTCGGCATGAGGGCAGATTGTTTGCCAGCAATTGCCGCACTGCTGCGGCGGCTGAGGTTCCAATGGCTGGAATCCATGTATTTGCAAGGCCTGCGGCAGATGGGCGGCACTGCTCCGCGCGCTCTACACCTGCCCTGCAGTGTGCCGATAGGAGCATACCCAGCGAATTCTCAGCGAAAACACTCGATGCGTTAAGGGTCGACGGGCATGGTAATAACCATCGGCAATCGAAAGAAAGCCGACGAGGTTCCACTCGGAATCCCTTATAACTGAACCCTTTTCTCTCTTCTCTCTGTTAGCCGGCGGTTTCAATCCCGCCGGCTTCTCTCTTTCTGCAGGGTTTTCGGACTCCATTCGCATCCAGGCAGCCTCTCCATCGCATAACACGCCGAAGCGGCAGCCGGTTGCATATCGCGGTGAACGCGCCAATAATAAGGCGGGCAAACAAAGAAATACCCGTATGCCATTCGCGCACATATACGCCACAGGCATGGCATCGATGCATACGGGCAATGGACGCCGGCATATCGGCGCCGCCCAGACATGCATACGCACAGACGCATAGCAAGGACGCCCTCGATGTACGTTGACCCGAACCGCAACAGGAACGCCAGCAATCTGTGCTGGCTCATGCCGTATTGCAGGCCGGAGCTGCCCCGTGTGATCGGCGCGCAGATCCTGTACCTCGTCAGCGCCGCGATGGCATTGGTCACGCCGCTCATCGCCGCGCGCATTGTGGACCGCGTGATCGAGCAGCGCCAGCTCAGTCTGCTCACCGGCCTGTGCCTGGCGCTGATCGGCGTGACGATCGTGCGCGACGGCGCCTACTACGGCAACCAGATGTGGATGGAACGCGCCGGGCAGAACACCGTGTACCGGTTGGTGAGCGACGAATACGAGAAGCTGCACACGCTCGACTTCGATTATTTCAATCACACGCGCACCGGCGACATCATGAGCCGCATGACCTCCGACACCGATGCGATCCGCCATCTGCTCAGCTGGGTGAGCTACCAGATGCTCAACTGCGTCGTCATGTTCGTGGGCGCGCTCGCGTTCATGACGTCGATCGACTGGCGTCTCGCGCTCGCGCTCGCCTGCGTGACGCCGTTCCTGTTCATTTTCACCCACCAGTTCTCCACGAAGGCCAAGCCGCTGTTCCTTGCGATCCGCAATTCGCTCGCCTCGATGAACTCGATGGTGGAGGAGAACATCGAAGGCAACCGCGTGGTCAAGGCGTTCGTGCGCGAGGACTACGAGACCGGGAAGTTCGACGAGCACAACGACGACTATATGGATCGCAACATGGCCATGGCGATGAACACGCGCAAGTATCTGCCCCGCCTTGACTGGCTCGGTTTCGCGCTCCAGCTCATCACGCTCGGCTTCGGTGGATTCCTTGTGGCGCGCGGTGCGATGAGCCTGGGCGGACTCGTCGCGTTCTCGTCGTATTTGTGGATGATCGACGGCCCGGTGCGCCAGTTCGGCTGGCTCGTCAACGACTGGCAGCGCTTCAACGCGAGCTGTGTGAACATTCGCAGACTCCTCACCGCCACGCCGCATGTGAAGAACACGAAGGCCGCGCGTGAGGGCACCGTTCCCGATTCGATGCGCGGCGACATCCGTTTCGACCATGTGGATTTCGCGTTCCCCGACGACCCGGACACGTTGATTCTGCACGACATCGACTTCCATGCACCCGCCGGCTCGCGTCTCGGCATTCTCGGCGAGACCGGCGCAGGCAAATCGACGCTCGTGAACCTGATCGCACGCTTCTACGACCCGACCTCGGGCACCGTGACCATAGATGGCATCGACGCGAGACGCTGGCCGCTCAAGCAGCTGCGTTCCCAGGTGGCTATTGTGGCGCAGGACGTGTTCCTGTTCTCCGACACAATCGAAGGCAACATCGGCTTCGGCGCGAGCGACGAACAGGCGACCGACTCCGATTTCGTACGGCGTATGGCGCAGATCGCCGGTGCCGACGACTTCATTCGCCGCATGCCGGAAGGCTACCAGACGGTGGTTGGCGAACGCGGCGTGGGCCTTTCGGGCGGCCAGAAGCAGCGCCTGAGCTTGGCCCGTGCGCTTGCCGACGATCCGGCGATCCTGATCATGGATGACACGACGAGTGCGGTGGATATGGAGACGGAGGCGCAGATCCAGCAGCATCTCAAGGACCTCGACGACCGCAAGACGATTGTGACGATCGCCCACCGCATCTCGTCGGTCAAGGACTGCGATCTGATCCTCGTGCTCGACCACGGTCGCATCGCCGAACGCGGCACCCACGACGAACTCATCGCCCGGCACGGGCTCTACGAGCACATCTACGAGAAACAACTCGGCCAACAGGCCGACAATCTGCGGCAATGATCCTGCCGGTGGGTGGACCGCGGATCGGCGGATCCGGCGGGGCGGGGCTGGCCTCGCTTCGTCGGTTGTCTGCGTTCCGTGGCGCTCCTCAGCAAGGCCCACCCCGCCCCGCCGGATCCGCCGATCCGCCGTCAGCAATCAACAATTCGCAATCTGTAATCCGCACACCAATCTGTAATCCTGAAAGGAGGCGAGCCGGTATGGCACAGCGCAACACGTACCGCGAAGACGAAGAGCTCGAGGAGAGCATCAATTTCCATGATCTGCGCAGAATAGGCAGATACCTGCGCCCTCATGGCAGGCGGCTCGCGAGAATAGCGGCCGTCGTGATCTCGATGAGCTGCATCACGGTGGCCGTGCCGTACCTGACCAAAGTGGTCATCGACGACGTGCTGCCGCACAGGAACTACACGCTGCTGGCATGGCTCGTCGTGGTCATGCTCGTGCTGAGCGTGCTCTACGAGGTCGCGCTGCGCTACCGCACGCTCGAGATCACCCGCGTGGGCCAGCTGATCTTGAAGGACATGCGCCGCGATTTGTTCACGCATATCCAGACGCTGCCGTTCAGCTACTTCGATTCACGCCCGCACGGCAAGATTCTGATCCGCGTGGTCAACTATGTGAACACGCTGTCCGACACATTGAGCTCCGGCCTGATCAACGTGATTGCCGACGTGTTCACCTTCGTGATCACGCTGGTCGTCATGTTCGCGATTGATTTCAAGCTCGCGCTGTGGAGTCTGCTGCTGTTCCCGCTACTCATCGTGGTGGTGCGCGTGCTGCAGCATTTCCAGCGCAAGGCATACCAGAATCTGTCGAACAAGCAGAGCAACGTGAACGCGTTCATTCACGAGTCGATCGCCGGTGTGAAGACCACGCAGACCTTCGCCCGCGAACACGGGCAGTACGAGACGTTCCAGCATCTGCAAAGCGAGCAGCGAAGCGCGTGGATGCGCGCCGTGCACATCCAGTTCCTGCTGTGGCCGAGCATGGAGATCATCTCGATGTCCACGATGGCGCTGATCTATTACGTCGGCATCATGCACGTGGCCGGCGTCACCGCGACCACCGGCACATTGATCGCGTTCGTCGGCTATGCGAACAACTTCTGGAACCCGGTGATCAACATCGGCAACTTCTACAACCAGCTCATCACCTGCTCCGCGTATCTCGAACGCATCTTCGAAACGCTCGACGTGCAGCCCGACATCGTCGACAAGACGAACGCCGAACCGTTGCCGCCGATCCGCGGCGACGTGCGCTTCGACGACGTCGTGTTCCGCTACGAACCCGACGGCAGGAACATTCTCGACCATGTGGACCTGCATGCGAAGCCCGGCCAGACCGTCGCGCTCGTCGGCCCGACCGGTGCCGGCAAGACGACGATCGTGAATCTGCTCTCCAGATTCTACGACGTGGCGGGCGGCGCCGTGCTGATCGACGACCACGACGTACGCGATGTCACACTGCGGTCGCTGCGCTCGCAGATGGGCGTCATGCTGCAGGACACGTTCATTTTCTCGGGCACGATTCGCGAGAACATACGCTACGGCAAGCTCGATGCGACCGACGAGCAGATTATCGCGGCAGCCAAGGCCGTGCACGCGCACGAGTTCATTGAGGAACTGCCCGACGGCTACGACACGGTGGTGCAGGAGCGTGGCTCCACGCTGTCGATGGGCCAGCGCCAGCTCATCGCGTTCGCGCGCGTGCTGCTCGCCGACCCGCGCATCCTCATTCTCGACGAGGCGACGAGCAACATCGACACCCGCACCGAGGAGGCGCTGCAGGCTGCGTTGCAGCACATGCTCGTCGGACGCACGAGCTTCATCATCGCGCACCGATTGAGCACGATCGAGAACGCCGACATGATCTGCGTCGTCGACCACGGCCGGATCGTCGAACGCGGCACGCACGAGGAGCTCATGGCCAAGCGCGGCGAATATTGGCGTCTCGTGGAATCGCAGTATGCGATGATCTCGGGAGGCGACTGAAACACCCTCCTTGGCGCGTTTGCTGTGAGAGGAATAGACGCGGCGGCCGACGGGCAATCGTGCCGAATGGCATGCTGAAATTAGGTAATCAACGCGGAAACGCACATGATGCGCGTTCCGGGTCGAATATGGAGCGCACCGCATACAGCGGTCTTGGAATGCCGACCGCATGTGCCGCGCTGGTATTAGGAGGAATCATGCAAGACAAAGACGATATGCTGCCGAAGAACGTGCAGCAGGACATCAGCGAACTCACCAAGCCCGACGTCACCGAGCACGAAAGCGCATGGGCGACCTACAGAAAACTGCCGAAGAGCCATAAGTGGCCGTACTTCTACCATCATTTCTTCTGGCCCATCATCGTGGCCGTCGTGGTGTTCGCCGCGATCGTCGCGTTCGTGGTGAACATGGTCATCTCGCCGAAGGGGCAGGGCCTCGGCGTCGCCTTCGTGGGCGTGGAGGAATCCGACCGCTCGATGGACAAGCTCGAAGACGGCTTCCTCAAATACCGCGCGCTCGACGAGAAGAAGATCACGTTCGAGAACGATCTCTACATCGACTCGTCGAACAAGGAATCTGCAAGCATGTCGCTCGACACGCTCGAAACGCAGATGTCGGGCGGCACGATCAACACGATCATCGGCGACGACTCGGCATTGCGCTCGCAGCATCTGCTCGGTTATCTCGAGCCGCTTGACAACGTGCTCACGTCTTACCAGATGGGCAAGCTGCGCGAGCGCGGCGCACTCGTGACGGACGGCGAAGGCGGCGCGGCGAAGGCGATCGATCTGGGCAAGTCGGCGGAATGGACGCGCATCAAGGGGCAGGACCCGCATGCCCAGCTCTCGTTCGTGAACGTGCAGAACAAGGATTACGCAAGACTGTTCGTGGACTACCTGTTCGGCATGTGACCGACGTATGCGTGCACATGTTCGCAATATCGGCGAACTAGCGTAGTCAGACGGCAACGCAGAGGAAGGAATACGTGATGCTTGAACATAGCCGCCCCGCATTGTTGGACGAGTTGACGGCGCCCCGCAACGCCTTGAAGCCGGATTCGAAAGGGCGCATCGTATGGGGCAACGGAACGGTGACGCTCGTCTTCGCCGTGAGCGACGACAGACCGGTGACATTGATCGGCATGAGCGGCCGGGGCATGGAGCCGGTAGATGCGAACATCGCCGGCGAACCGGATGCGCAGCCGATCGTGGAACTGCGCAGTTCGCTTGACGGCGGCGGGGACAACAGACTGAAGCTCGCCGTTTCGTCCGCCGGCCTCAAACTGAGGTTCGTGCGGGCATATGAGCTCAACAGATTGGGCGATGAGCGACAGCCGGTCACGCTGCTCGCGATTGTGCAGCGCGACCCGGACGGGGACGGCCCGTTGGTGACGAGCGTGTTCGAGGCCACGGCGCACACGAGCGCCGTGCGCACCTACACACGGTTGTGCAGCGAGGAGCCATATCCAGTGGAGGCGGTGTCGTCGATGAACGCAACACTGCCCATGGAAGCGGCCAAACTGGAGGATGCGCAGGCGCAGGTCTATTGGGGAGAAAGCTCGTGGGACTGCGAGAACGCCTGGCAAAGCGCCCCGCTGCGTTCCACCACGCTGCGCGACCGCAACCAGGTGATCAATCCGGGCATGTCCTCCGCCCGATTCGCCCGCCGTTCCACCTCGACGTGGTCCACCGGCGAATTCGAGCCGATGGGCATCGTCGAAGGAGGCGGCCGCCCGGGTGAGCTCGGCCATTTCTCATTCGCATGGCAGATCGAGCACAACGGCGCCTGGGAATGGGAGATCGGCGAGGACGACCCGGGTCTGCGCGTGAGCGCATACGGGCCGGAATACGACGACCATCAGTGGTTCATCATGCTGCGCGACAACCAGCCCTTCGTCACGGTGCCGGTCTCGTTCGTGGTCTGCGCGGGCGACTGGCAGCATGCCGTGGCCGAGATGACCGTGCAGCGGCGCGCGCTCTACCGGGCGAAGGCCATGGAGATGGGGCGTCTGGAGCAGGCCGAACAGGCGAAGGGTCTCGTGGTCTACAACGACTACATGAACACGTTGTGGGGAGACCCCCGCATCGAGAAGGAGCTGCCGCTTGTGGAGGGCGCGGCCAAGGTGGGCGCCGACGTGTTCTGCATCGACGCCGGGTGGTACGACAGCGAGGACGGCGGCTGGTGGGACATGGTGGGTGAATGGAAACCCTCCATGAACCGCTTCGGCGACATCCGCCTGGCCGGCCTCATCCACGACATCCAGTCACACGGCATGAAGGCCGGCCTGTGGCTGGAGCCGGAGGTGATCGGCGTGCGCTCGCCGCTGGCGAAGATGCTGCCCGACTCGGCGTTCTTCTGCCGGCATGGCGTCCGCATCGCCGATCAGGGCCGCTACCATCTCGACTTCCGCTCGCCGGTGGCGCGCGCCCATGCCACGGCCACGGTGGACCGCCTGATCGACGAGTTCAATGTGAGGTTCTTCAAGTTCGACTACAACACGACGCCGGGTGCCGGCACCGATGTCGACACGGATTCGGTGGGCGAGGGCCTGCTCGAGCATTGCCGCGCGGTGCAGCAGTGGATCGAGCAGATCCGCGCCAAACACCCCGACGTGATGATCGAAAACTGCGGTTCCGGTGCCATGAGGGCCGACTATGCGATGCTGAGCCGCCTCGACATGCAGTCCACCTCCGACCAGTCCGATCCACTCGTCTATGCGGCGATCGCCGCCGGCGCCGGCATGACGGTGCTTCCGGAGCAGCAGGGCAACTGGGGCTATGCACAGCAGGAGATGGACGACGAGACCGCCGTGTTCACGCTGGCTGCAGGCATTCTGGGCCGCCTGTACCTCTCGGGGTTCATCGACCGCATGGACGAGGCGCGGCTGGGCCTGGTGCGCGATGCGATCGCACTGCACCGCACGATCCTGGGCGGGCAATCGCATCTGGTGCCATGGTGGCCCTGTGGGTTGCCGGACTTCAACAGCCCTTGGCTCGTGTATGGTTTGCGGCATGCCCCCAATGTGACCGGGCTGTCGCATGACGAAGACTGGAATGGCACTGACGGCCAAGGCTCCGAGCACGTCGATGAGGCCCAATACCTGACCATCTGGCGTCGTGGCGGCATTAATTCGCTGTATTTGGAGATTGGTGAGGGAGCCCATATCGAGCAGGTGTTCCCCAATCCGGCCAAGCCGGAGCATGCGCCCGATGCCAAGCCGTGGCGCATTGAATGGGCGGATTCCGAGACCGTGCGCATCGAAGCCTCCGCAGACAAGGAGCCCTCCGCACGTGTCTTCGCCATCACATTCCCGCAGCCATCTGCCGATGGCACAGCGGATGACGATGCCAGCGAGAACGCCGGGCACGATATCGAGGGGCGATAATCTGCGTAATTGAGAAGTTTATATGAATCTGCAAATAAACTTCTCAATTACGGGGCGCTAAATCAGAAGTTTATATGAATCTCAAAATATACGCCCCAAATAGCGCGGGTCACCGCGAACCTGCCGGCAGATTTCTCAAAGGCAAAGGTGGCGGGCGGTAGAGTGGGAGCATGAGCAAGAAGCACAGGGTTCGTGATTGGGCGCCACTGCCGCCCGCATTGCCGCAGGACGCCCACGTGATCGATAATCACACGCACGTGGCCTCCGTGGTGCCTTTTTCACAGGCATTGAGTCATGAGGCCGTCGAGAAAGGGCAGCCGGAGATCGCCGTCTACAGCGTCGACCAACTGCTCGACCAGGCGGCCGCAGTGGGCGTGGAGGGCGTGATCGACTGCGGTTGCGAACTGCCCCACCTGATGACCGCCATCGACATGGCACGCGAACACCCGGGCAGCGTGTGGGCGGCGATTGCGATCCACCCGAACGAGGCGGTGTTGCACGGGCATCGCGGGGCACCCGGCCCCGACGGTCTGCCAGTGCGCTACAAACCATGGCACGACGTGCCGTTCGACGAGGCGATGACCGAAGTGCGCCGGCTTGCCAAGGCATATCCGAAACAGGTGGTGGCGATAGGCGAAACCGGCATGGACTTGTTCCGCACCGGCGAGAGCGCCAAGGAGATTCAGCGTGAGGCCTTCCGCGACCATATCGCAGTCGCCAAGGAGCTCGACCTTCCCATGCAGATCCACGACCGCGACGCACACCGCGATGTCATCGAGACACTGCTCGCAGACGGCGCCCCGCGCAAAACCGTGTTCCACAGTTATTCCGGCGATGCCGAGATGGGCGAGATCGCACGCGAGCACGGCTGGTATCTTTCGCTGTCGGGAGCGTCGAGCTACAAGGGCAACACCGGCATTCTTGAATCTGCGGCACTTGTGGGGCTCGACCATGTGATGGTGGAGACCGACGCTCCATACCTGACGCCAATGCCGTACCGCGGGCGGCCGAACGCGCCGATGATGATCCCGTACACGCTCGCCGCGCTTGCCGAATATCTCGACACGCCGGTCGAACAGGTCGCACGGGCCACGCGCAACACCACGCGCGAGGTGTATGGAATCTGAGCCGGAAGCGCCCGATTGGGGCCGGTTCGCAACGGTTATGGTCCCGCAGGCATGCCCCGTGCGCAGGGAATGCATTCCCCGTTGACCACTCTGCCTTCGGCGGATTGGCCGAGGGTGTTGTCTCGATGCTGATTAGTGTGGCAGTTTGCGTTGTTTCTTCACAGTGTGGAGTGCCCCAAGGCGCGCCATGGTATAAGGAATGAGTATGGACGAAAGACCGGAGCAGCAAGCGGACGAGCCGCTGTTACGCACCGCCGACAAATATACGCAGGCACCGAAGGTGTCGCATAAGGTGCTCACGAAGGAAGAGCGCCTGGCGATCATCGAGGCGAACGAAAAGAAACGCCAGGAGGCCGCCAAGCTCGAGCAGCACAAGGCGTTCGGTCCGGTGGGTCGCTGGTGGCGGACGCTGCAGTCCGGCCCCGACAAGGTGACACTGGCCATGTCGATCGTGGCGCTGGGCGTGGTGTACGGAGACATCGGCACCTCGCCGCTGTACACGATGCAGACGTTCCTCGCCGGTCAGGGCGGTGTGCAGCATGCCGACGAGACCGCGGTCATAGGCATGCTCTCTCTGGTGTTCTGGACGATGACGCTCATCACGACCGTCGAATACGTGCTCATCTGCATGCGCGTGGACAACAAGGGCGAAGGCGGCATCTTCGCGTTGTACTCGTTGCTGCGCAAATACGGCAAATGGCTCATCGTTCCCGCGATGATCGGCGGGGCCGCATTCCTCGCGGATTCGGTGCTCACACCGGCGATGTCGATCAGCTCGGCCGTCGAAGGCCTGCAGACGCTGCCCGCATTGCAGGGCGTGTTCGAGGAGAACCCGAGCCTGACGCTGTTCATCGCGCTGGTGATCATTCTCGCCGTGTTCGCCGTGCAGTCGCGCGGCACCGAGCGCATCGGCAAGGTGTTCGGTTCCACCGTGCTCGTCTGGTTCCTGTTCATCGCGGTCACCGGCGCGATCAGCATGTCGCAGAACCTCGAGGTGCTGCGCGCGCTGAACCCGGTGCATGGCATCCAATTCCTCGTCAGCGGCGACAACCACGCCGGCCTGGCGCTCATGGGCACCGTGTTCCTGTCGATCACCGGCGCGGAGGCGCTGTATTCCGACATGGGCCATGTGGGCCGCGGCAACATCTACGCCACCTGGCCGTTCATCAACCTTGCGCTCGTGCTCTCATACTTCGGCCAGGGCGCGTGGATCATCCGCACGCTCGAGAATCCGGCGTTCGTACCCGACGGGAACGCCCCCAACCCGTTCTTCGCCATGCTGACGCCCGGCGTGCGCTACGTGGCCGTGCTGCTGTCGGTGATCGCCGGCATCATCGCCTCGCAGGCGCTCATCTCCGGCGCATTCACAATAGTCTCCGAAGCCACCCGCCTCAACTGGATGCCCCACCTGCAGGTGCGCTATCCGGCCCGTACGCGCGGCCAGCTGTACATTCCCACCGTGAACGTGGTGCTGTGCTGCTCCACGCTGCTGGTGCTGCTCATCTTCCGCAATTCCGAGCACATCGCCGCCGCCTATGGCTTGGCGCTCACGATCACGATGATCATGACGTCGATTCTCGTCACCGTGTACCTGTGGCATATGCGCAGCAGATTCGCGGCGGTGCTGTTCGCGATCGTGTTCCCCATGATCATGTTCATGTTCTTCATCGCGTCGATGGCCAAGTTCCTGCACGGCGGCTGGTTCACGATGCTGCTCGCGCTCGCGATCCTCACCGTCATGGCCACGTGGGACGAGGGCACGAAGCTCGAGCGCGCGCAACGTCGCCACATGAGCCCAGAGGATTGCCTGCCGGTGCTGCATCGCCTGCACGACGACGACACGATTCCGTACTATGCCGACAACATCGTGTATTTGACCTCCGACACCGAGATGAAGCGCATCGACACCGACATCTTCTTCTCGATCTTCGCGAGCCACCCGAAGCGCGCGCACGCTTGGTGGTGCGTTTCGGTGGAGACCTCGGACGAGCCGTTCACGCGCGAATACTCGGTGGAGACGCTCGGCACGGACTTCCTGTTCCGCGTGCGCATTCGGCTGGGATTCAAGGTGCGCACGTCGGTGCCGGCGTATCTGCACCAGATTATGCACGATCTGCTGCGCACCGGCGAACTTCCCGCGCAGAAGAGCACGTACCCGAAGGTGGATGCCGATCCGGAGATCGGCCCGATTCGCTACGTGCTCATTCACAAGGAGCTCATGCCCGAGTCGAAGGTGTCGCAAAGGGGTGCGATGGCCCTGCGCATCAAGTATGCGATCCGCCATGTCGCCGGCTCGCCCATCAAATGGTTCGGCTTGGCCCCGTATGACCCGGTGACCGAGGTGCAGCCGCTGTTCCTTGCCACCGTGCGCCCGCCGCGCCTGAAGCGCATCAACTAGGCTGTGCGCACCTGTGTGCAGTGACCCTTTGCGCGTAGGTCCGTTTGCGTAATTTGGGACAGGTTCGCGCGGTTTTCTGTCTCTTTTCACGTAAAGCGAGCTTTCGCGTAAAAAGAGCTTTTTATGCAAATCGGGAGGGACGTTTTGCTCGGGGTAAATCTTGCGGTGCGGGATTTCGGCAGGCCGTGTGCGGGGACAATCTGTGAAAATCGTTGAAATCCCGACGATGAGATGCCCGTTATAGAAATATGCGATAACGGGATTGCGAGAAAATGGGTGAATGGGCAACATGCGCACGCTACACTCGACAACCATGTGCAGATTACTGGGATACGCGACCGCGAACGAGAACATCTCGCTGCGCGAGGTGCTGGGTGCGCAGAGCACCGACGCCTTCCGCGAGCTGAGCGAGATTCACAACGACGGTTGGGGAACGGCCATGGTGAAGGAGCCGGACCAGACTGCCCATGTGACCGATGGCGGCGCGCCCTCGCCATCCACCGGCTCGGCGATCTACCGCAATACAATCGCCGCGCGCTACGACTCGATTTTCGGCGACTTGGCAAGCGTGCCGGTGCGCGGCGGAATCTGGCATCTGCGACTGGCCAGCTCGAATCTGCCGCTCGTGCTGGAGAACCAGCAGCCGTTCTACGCGAGCGGACTGAGCTTCATTCACAATGGAGACATCAGTGATGCGCAGGGGCGCAACATCACGACGAACCGCGCATACCCGGTGGACCACACGCTCGTGCAGTCCACGGGTGGACGTTCGGATTCCGCGATCTACTTCGCCATTGTGCTGCAGTACCTCGGTTATGGCTACGAACTCGAGGAGGCGCTCGCTCAGGCGGTGCGCGAACTGCGGGGCGCATACCCGGATTCCAGCTACAACTGCATAATCCAGAGCCGCGACCAGCTCATCGTGCTCGAGGCGCACGACAACGGGCCCACACAGCAGGATGTGCTCGACGTGTACGCGCAGTACGGGCGTGCCGCAGAGGCCGCAGATTACCGCACGGTGAGGTACCGTGAGATCACCGGTGCGGATGGCGCGCGCAAGGGCGTCGTCGCCGCGAGCAGCGGTTTCGCGCAGCCGGCGGACGAAGGCTGGAAAGACCTCGGCAACAATCGCATGATCGTCGCCTCGAACCGCACGGGCGCCTTCCGCGTGCGTTCGATCTGAATCGTTGGTGGGTGAGCGCTAGGATACCGGCGGCAATCTGCCGCGCGCCTGCTCTCGCTCTGCGTTCGACTGGCTCTCGGCCTGCGTAATTTGGGACATTTACCTGCGCAAATCTGTCTCTTTTTACGTCTCGACGACGTAATTGGAGACATTTAGCGGCACCAATCTGTCCCTTTTTACGCAGGCGCGCATGTGCGCAAACTATGCCAATTTGCGGCATCGGGGCTAGAGTGTGGGTATGAGCGGAATCATTCCTACATTCGGCCAGATTGACGAACTGCATCGCAAATGCGCGCAATCGCAGGCCGCCTACGATCTCATCCATACGCATTGCCAGATCATCGCGCAGATTACGCGGCAGCTGATTCACCGGCAGAACGCGCTGTTCATGCGCCGCTGCACGCTGCCGGACGACGCGCTCGAGCGCACGGGAGACTACCCCACGCTCGCCGGCGAACGCATTGCCGACGCCATCGGCTCGCCGGAGGAAGATCGGTTCGTCGTGCCACCCACCGACGGCGTGACCGGCGGCATGGTGCCCCCACGGTACATCGACGTGGAAAAGGCCACGATCGGCGCCTTGCTGCACGACATAGGCACCTACGCCGTGCTCAAGAACGACGGTTCGAACGGCGAACCGCTGAGTTTCGATGGCCCGCGGTATGTGGAGCATGGTCTCATCGGCTATGAACTGCTCCTCAACGAGGGGTATGACGAATCGATCGCCGAATTCGCGCGCAATCACACCGGCTGCGGACTCACGAGGGAAGATGTGATCGACCAGCATCTGCCGCTGCCGCCGGCCGACTACGTGCCGGTGAATCTCGAGCAGGAGGTGGTCATGGTGGCCGACAAATACCACAGCAAGTCGGTGCCGCCGAAGTTCCTCACCGCCTCCGCCTACGCGCGCAAGGCAGCGCGGTTTGGCGCGGAGAACAAGCAGCGTTGGCTTGAACTGGTGCGCAAATACGGCGAACCGGACGTGCCGGCGCTCGCCGAGCATTATCACATGCGTTTGGTCGACTGATCCGCAGATTGTAGATTGCAGATTGCTTACGGGCTAGGATTTTCCGTTACGGGCTAGGGCAAACTACCACGGATGCACGGTAGCGTGAATCTCAAATCGCCATTTTTCAACAGTTGGGGATTTCTGTAATGCATGTTGCCCCAGCCCGTAACGAGAAATCCTAGCCCTTAACGGGAAACGTGGCCTGTAAGGTCAGCGCAGGTCGATGATGTTGTCGAACTGCTTGGCGATCTGCTCGCTGGCGGTGACGACGATCACCGTGCGCTGCTTGTCCGGCGTGCTCACCTGTGCCTTGAGCAGGTTGAGAACCTGCTTGGTGTCGGTCTCGTTGAGATTGACGGTGAGGTTGTCTGCGATGATGTAGTCCGGGTCGATGGCCAAGGCACGCGCGATGCTGAGTCTGGCCGCATCCACCGGGTCGAGTTCGTCGGCGAGGGTGCTTTCGTCCGCCTTCGTGTTCTCGCCGAACCGCGTGCGCACGAGGAGGTCTTGCGCAAGCCCCTTCACTGGTTTCATGAACGTCTGCCCGGAGGCGTTCATGACGTAGGTGAGGTTTTCCACGGCGTTCAGATCGCCGCGCAGCGAGAATTGCGGCGTGATCATGCCGAGACGATGACCGCGCAGCTGCTCGGCGTCCATGTCTTCGTACGGGGTGGTCTTCGTCATGATCTCACCGCTTGATGGGGCGATGAAGCCGCCGATGAGCGCCAGCAGCGTGGCATGGCGGCGCGTGTCATGCGCGTCCACCATGATCGCGTAGCATTCGCCGGCCTCGCAACGGAAGGTGAGATGCTGCCAGATGTGCTCCTTCGTCTTCGGGTCGCTCACCGTCACATCGTGCAGCGAAAGCATGGGGTAGGCGCGGAAGATCGAGGATCCGGCGAGCGCGGCGTCTTCGCCATCTTCCTCGGCCTGCAGTGACGAGTCGAGATGGTCTGCCACCTGCACCACATCCGGCACGGTGACTTGCGCGTTCTCGTTGGAGTGTGCCGGAGCCGTCTCTCGTGATTTGTCTGCGGCAGGCTCTCCGTCGGCATCGGTATCGCCATCGGTCGGATCGGTTGCGTTCGCATCCACGGTCGCGCTCAGCGCCTCGATGACGGCGTCGGAGGAGTCGTTGCTTGCAGATCCCTCGTCGTCCCAGTAATCGACCACATAGTCGAAGGTGTCGGGTGCGGCGTTCTCGGAGGCGTTTTCCTGCGGGGTGGTTGGGGTGTCTTTGGAATCTGTGTCTTTGGAATCGTGGTGTTCGGTCATGTCAGTCCTCGGAATCTGCGGAATCGGAGATGTACGGCGACTCGAAGAGTCGAATGGTGCGGAAGAAGGTCACGCGCAGGCCGGCGACAATGGCCAGCGCCACCGAGCACAGCACGCCGATCCAGATCACCTGCCATACGAGGCCACCGGTTGCATGAACGTCATGCTGAGCCCCCAATGCGCCTGCCAGCGGGTTGGCGGTGCATGCGCCCAGCACCAAGCCCACGGCGAGGCCGACGAGCGTCGGCATGAACGTCTCAAGCATGAACTGCCATGCGAGACGTCCCTTGCTGAGTCCGACGAGCATGCCCATGCCGATCTCGTTAGAGCGGGGGAGTGCGGCGAGCAGCACCAGGCCGAGCAGTGCAAGCGCGCCGCAGATCCACAGCACGATCATGATGATGCGAGTGGTTCCGGCAAGCGTGCCCAGCGCTTCGATCGACTGCATGTAGTGGGTGATCGTGGGCGAGCTCACCGTGAAGCCCTTCGGCAGGTCGGCTTTGAGCGCCGCGGCGAATTTGTCGATGTCGCTGCGGTTCTGGAACGTGAACACGACGTTGAGGTCCGGGATTGACCAGCCTTTGCCTTTGGTGGTGTCGAATCCGTTCACGGCGAAGGTGGTGTACGTGGTGTAGAGCACGTTGTTGCGGTTGTCTTTGGCGAATTTGGCGTCGTCGCCTTGCGCGTTGTCGGGGTTGCCGGTGTAGCGGTAGATGCCCACCACCGTGTATTCATAGGTTTTCTTCGCATCGGTGGGGTTGCCGATGGTGATGGTGGAGCCCACTTTGAGGTTGTTCTTCTTCGCGAGCGCTTCCGAGATGAGCACGTTCTGCGCCAGGGAGTTCTGGTAGTCGAGCCCTTTGCCCTCCACCACCTCGTATGGGCCGTATTCGTTCGCCTGTGCGGCTTCGGCCGTGTAGAAGCTCTGCAGTGTGAGATTGCCGCCGGTCTTGTCGGCACTGGCATCGGACGTCTTGCCTGTGGTGATTGCCTGCACCGACTTGCTTTCGCGCACGGGGACGCTTTCGGCCACCGTGTATTTGTATTGCATGCCTTGCGTTTGCCCGGCGGAGGCGAGCTTGTCGTAGTCCGACCAAGACAGATAGTGTTCGGTCCAGGAGGAGTCGTCGCCTTGGCGTGTTTCCAACAGCTGGCTGGACGGGCGGATCACGGCGGTGTTGCTTTGCTTGTCGAGTGTTTCCGTGCGCGCCTTGTGGTTCTCCTGCAGCACTGCGCCTCCGAATGTGGACCACATGGCGATGGCCGCGCTCACCAGTACGATGAGCAGGCTCCTCAATGGATGGCGGCACAGCATTTTCCAAGCTTGGCCGAAGATGAACATAGTACCCCGCAATCTGTATTCATGCACCTTGTGCGTTCCTGAGTAAGTATATTTCCAAGCCCGGCTATGAGAATGCTGTGAGGCGAAATTCGCGGCTGGGTTATCCACAACAGATGCACAGTTCATGGTGGATTGTGATGGCAGGTCGTCCACAATGTGCATACCGCGACGTTCATTGTCCACATATTCACGGTGGAAATTCAAGTTATCCCCGTGGATATCCACTCTGTCATCCACTTGTCCACAGATTTTTGTGGATACGAGAAATTCTCTGTGCACCTATGCGAGTGTATGAATACGAGCGCTCACCGTGGGCGCCGCATCTTTAGGAAAAGAGGATTGCATGCCAGAACCATTCGCGTTCGATTCGATCGGCTTCCTGCAACTGCTCAATCAGCTGGAACGCAGATTCGATGAGGTGGTCTCCCACGCTCCCCTGAGTTTCGACCGCATCGATTCACCCACCATACAACCACATACCTCGACGGAGTCTTCGAACAGGCGCACGGGGGCGTTCCATAGGCGCGGCTCGGCTGCCAAGGGGCGTAATGCAACGCCGGAACGTGCCGAGAATGAGCAGATGTGCCAGACGGTGTCGGCGCAGGTGCAGGCGCAGATGGACCTGTTCAGTCGCGTGGATCGTCGCATCGACGTGCTGGCGCAGGATCTGTTCGGCCCCACGCATTGGGGGTCGCTCATACGCATGGCATCGCTCGGATTGGATCACGACCTCATCGACGAGGCCCGCAAATTCATGCTGTACTGTTCGTCCACCGTGCGCAGGCATGGCATGGCGGTGTGGTTGTACGACATCATGAACGATGCCTCGATGGCTCTGCTGCTGCATAAGCCCGCCGAACACATGCCGGTGATCGTGAACGGGCCGGATGTGGTCAATGGCAGATTGCGGTGCGGTTTGGATGCCACAGTGCAGAGGACCGGGCCAACGTGGCAACGCGAATGCTACAACCGCGTCCATTCCCTCCACACCTACATGTTGGCAGCGTATTGCGTGGCGAAATGGGGCGAACCGGGGGAGAGGCGGCGCGAACTGGCGACGTTGATACTCAACGACTGGGGGTTGGGCATGTGCATGCTACGTGAAGACAAAACAGTGCGGCGGCTGGGTGCGAGCACCGACATGCGGTTCCGGCGCATCATCCGGTATCGACGCAAATTGCGTGTGCAGGCCGACCTGGAGTATGCGCATGCGTTGATCGACGAGCACGACGCCTCGGATGTCGAGGAGCATGCGGCTGCCACGAAAGCCATGGATCGCAGGTACCTGTATGACGCCGGAAAAGTGGTGGAGGCGTACCGTGCGTTGTGGAACAAGCAGACCCGCAGCACGCGCATGCTGAGCGGAATGCTCGAGGAGACGAATGCGGTGCCTTCGGTGCCATTATGGGAGAATCCGCTGTATTTGGAGGATCTCACGGTGTCGCTGATGGGTGCGGCAATGGGTTCGAAGATCACGATGGGCTTTGAACGGCGCAATCGCGAGGAATTCGAGGAGGGTGTGCGCCTGCTCGGGCATCTGTGCGACGATGTGCGCGACCTCACGGTGGCCCTGCTGCCCATGCAGGTGGTGGTGCGGTTCGAGCATGAGATTGAGGACGGCGGGAATTTCGGGCTGTGCGATGCCGATGACCCCGATTTCTGGAATCTGTCGCAATTCCAGGAGAATGTGTTCTCCGACATGGCTTCGGTGGTGCTGCAACGCGTGTTCGTGGACGATGACGACCTGAATTCCGAACTGGCCATGGCCGTGCTCAACGACCATCCGGGCACCTATGCGCGGTTGATCATGCCGTATTTCGAAGATGAAGACGACGGCGATGTCGATTCCGCGGAGCTTGCCGAGATCGTCGCCAGTGCGAAGGAACCGGAAACCGCCCCACACAGTGAATCGGAACATGCACTGGGCGAGGCGGCCGGTGACGCGGAAATCATTGACGTGGATGTCGTGGCCTAATGAGCCGTGCCACGGCACCCATTGCGGCTTGCGGGCGTGCTGACGAGCATCATTCGCAAGCGATGCCATCGCCGTCGCGGTCGAGCTTCGGCGCATAGCCGGGCTGGCCGCGGTGGAGCGGTGCCTTGCCGGCCTGCGGCCCGTGCATGCAGTTCCGACTGCTCAATGGCAGGGGGCCGGCCATCCGGCCGTTCTCGCATGCTATGTGAAATTTCTCATTCGCGTTGCCTACACTGTACGGGTACCCTGAGAAACGCAAACCGAACACAGAACATGGTGGAGGAGTTTCCATGCGCGAGCCGGTCAGTCAGGCACAACCACACGGGAGCGTGACGGCGTCTGCGACGCACAGTGGCGGGAACCGTCGCAGTCTGTGGGTCAGCATGGCCATCGCATTCGTTGCCGTGATGATCCTCGAGGTGGGCTTCTTTAATCTCGGTCACTGGAGAACCAGTCGTCTGCAGGCTGCCACCGTGGGCGATGCCATCATTGGCGAAGGTCTCAAATCGTTGGGGCATCACGAATACGAGATCACCGATCCAGAGACCGCGACCATCACGGTTCCGGTGGGCGCGCGCGATAGTGGTGCGCCGGTGCGCATAGGCAGCGTGCGCGTGCAGGCCACGCCAGGCAATACGAATGAAGTGCCCAACCAGCGCAATCATTATTCGCGAGCGGCCATTCAACTCAACACCACCGGCGGCCAGACCATTTCGGGCAACACTTGGGTGGATTCGCGCGACAGCGACGGCGTGTGGGAAGATCGGCTCAACATACTCGACTACACAACGAATCCGGCCAGCCAATACCTCATATTCGGTAAGAAACTGCAGTACTACGACTCACATGAGATTCGCGTGCGCTACTTGGGCGACAAGGGCGATTTCGTGCTCTTCGACAGCATTCACGCGAATCCTGTGATCCCCTTCGAGATCAACCCGTGGCGACTGCTGGTGGAGCTGGCATTCGCCGCGTTCTTCGTGCTCTTCCGCCCCCGTTCCGGCATCTACCGGATGCGGGTCGATGAGCGGCGCGTGAGGCAGAACCTCGCCATCGCCGGCTATGTCGTGGCATGGTCGGCGATCATCGTCGCCATCGCCAGATTCGCCATGCCCAAACCGAGCGGTCTGAACACCGGTTTCATGCATTGGGTGGATTACGAGCAATACCAACGGCTGGCGGACGCCCTCATCCATGGCCACACCTGGCTCGATCTCAAGGTGGATCCCGCGCTCACCACCATGGCCAATCCCTACGACTACTTCGCCCGTCGCAGCATCGCCGCCGACGGCACGCACACCTTCTATTGGGATCACGCCTACTACAACGGCCATTACTACTGCTATTTCGGCGTGGTCCCGGCATTGCTCACCTTCGTGCCGTTCCAGCTCGTCACCGGCCATTGGATGCCCACATGGGCCGCGATGGGTGTGTTCACCACACTCGCCGTCGTATTCGGCACGCTGCTGGTGCGCCGTCTCGCCCGCGATTACTTCCCGAAGGCCTCACTCGGCGTCGTGTGGCTCGTCATCATAGGGTTCAACGTCGCCACCAATCTGTTCGTCTACGTCTACAGTCCGAATTTCTATGGAATGCCGATCAACTGTTCGATTGCCGTGACGCTCGTGGGCCTATGGTTCTGGCAGGTGTCGAAACGGCCCGACGGCACCGTCAATCCTTGGCTCATCGCCGCCGGCTCGCTGTGCATGGCGCTGAATTTCGGTTCACGCCCACAGTTCATGGCCGCGTGGTTGCTGGCGTTCCCGTTGTTCTGGCCGCAGATCACCAAGCTCCGCACGCTGTTCTCCCGCAAGGGGCTGGCTCCCACCATCGCCGCGTTCGTGCCGTTCGCGCTCGTCATTCCGCCGCTGCTCGCATACAATTACGTGCGGTTCGGCTCGCTGTTCGATTTCGGCCAGAACTACAATCTCACCGGCTTCGATATGACCACCCGCAGCAGTTCGCCATATACAGTGCTGCCCGATCTGTTCAACCAGTGGTTCCAGCCGGTCGACACGGCCATGCGATTCCCGTTCATCATGCAGGTGGACACGACGATGGCCGGTCCGAACGAACCGTCGATTGGCGGTTATTTCGCCATCTACCCGCTTGCGCTGTTCGCACTGCTGTTCGTTCTGGTGCGTCGCCAACTGCGCGCGCATGGGGTGTGGGCCATGACCGTCATGATGATGGCGCTCACCGCCGTCGTCGCCCTGTTTGACTGCTACAAGTGCGGCACGGCAATGCGGTATTACGGCGATTTCGCCTATCTGGTCATGCTCTCCGCCCTGTTCGTCGTGCTCGCGTATGCCACGGCCGCGCAGCACAGGCCTGCCGTGAATCTGCACGCCAAAGGATTCTCGGTGAATCGGTTCCTCGGCTTCCGCACATTGCAGACGATGCTGGTGACGCTCGTGTTCCTCACACTGCTGATCAATCTGTTCGGCTTGTTCAACGAGAACAGACTCGACGCCTGGCACGGCACCTTCAGCGGCACGTACACCACCGTTCGCAGCTGGTTCATCGGATTGACGGCGTGAGGGGAGTGAAAACAATGGAACAGATTACAGATTCCCAAGTCCGATCGAAGCGCGGGCTTTGGGTGGCCATCGCCGTCGCGGTCGTCATCGTCACGTTCTTCGAAGTAGGGCTCTTCAATCTGGGGCACTGGAGAACAACCGGCCTGCAGCAGGCCGTGGTTGGCGAGCCAGTCATAGGCCGCGGCCTGAAGTCGCTCGGAAACAACGAGTATGAGATCACCGATCCCGAGACGGCGACCGTCACCGTGCCAGTCAGCGCGCGCGACGGGGGAGGGCCGGTGCGTGTAGAGAGCGTACGTGTGCAGGCCACGCCGAACAACAGGAACAACACCGAATACCAACAGAACCGGTATGTCGACGGCGCGATCGAACTCCGTACGACTGGCGGACGCACCATGTCCGGAAACGAGTGGGTCAGCAGCCGCGACAGCGACGGCGTGTGGGGCGACCCGCGCAACGAACTGCACTATACGACGAATCCGAGCAGCCAGTACCTGCTGATCGGCAAGAAACTGCAGTATTACGATTCCACCGAGATTCGGGTCCGATTCTACGGAGACAAGGGTCATAAGGTCATCTTCGACCGCGTGTACGCGAATCCCACGATTCCATTTGAAATCAATCCGTTCAGATTACTGCTTGAAATCGCCATCGCCGCGTTCTTCGTCGTGTTCAGACCGCGTTCAGCGATCTACCGGCTGCATGTGAACCTGCACAGCAACAGGCAACGGTCGGCCACGACCGTGTACGTGGTCGCATGGAGCGCGCTCATTGTGGCCGTCGCCGCGCTGACGATGCCCAGGCCGTGGGGGTATGACGCCGGAACGGGCCATTATGTGGATCATGAACAGTACCAACGGCTGGCGGACGCACTCATCCATGGGCATACGTGGCTCGATCTGCCGGTCGATCCGGTATTGCAGACGATGGCGAATCCGTACGACTTCTTCGCGCGCCGTGGTCTGGCTGCAAGCGACGGCCACCAGTTCATATGGGACCACGCATATTTCAATGGACGATATTACTGCTATTTCGGTGTGGTCCCGGCATTGCTCACGTTCGTGCCCTACCAGTTGATCACCGGCCACTGGATGCCCACCTGGGTGGCGATGGGAATATTCTCCGCGCTCGCCGTCGTCTTCGGCACGCTGCTGGTGCGTCGCCTTGCACACGACTATTTTCCGAAGGCCTCGCTCGGCGTCGTATGGCTCGTGATCATCGGTTTCAACATAGGCACGAATCTGTTCGTATACAACATGAGCTGCAACTTCTATGGCGTGCCCATCGTCTGTGCGATCGCGCTCGTGCTGATGGGCCTGTGGTTCTGGCAGGTGTCAAAACGGCACGACGGCTCGGTCAATGGTCGGCTCATCGGTGCTGGCTCGCTGTGCATGGCGTTGCTGCTGGGCTCGCGCCCGCAGTTCGCGGCCGCCTGGCTGCTGGCATTCCCGCTGTTCTGGGAGCAGATTACCCAGCACCGCACGTTGTTCTCCAAGCGCGGCGCATGGGGGACGGCGGCCGCGCTGCTCCCGTTCGTGCTCGTGACGGTTCCGCTGCTGTATTACAACCATATTCGCTTTGGTGCGTGGCTTAACTTCGGGCAGAACTACAATTTCACCGGTTTCGACCTCACCACGCGCAGAAGTCCCCTCTATATACTGCCGGGGCAGGTATTCAACCAGCTGTTCGAACCGGTGGCCACGACGATGCGCTTCCCGTTCATTACCACGGTGGACACCACGCTGGCTGCACCGAACGAGCCGTCGATCGGCGGTTATTTCGCCGTGTACCCGCTGGCGCTGTTCGCCTTGCTGTTCATACTCCTGCGGTACCAACTGCGCGACCACAAGGTGTGGGGGCTGGCCTGCACGATGATGACCGTCGGTTTCATCGTGGCCGTGTTTGACTGCTACAAGGGCGGCACCACGATGCGCTACTCGGGCGACTACGCCTTCTATTTCATGCTCGCCACACTGCTCGTGGTGCTCGCCTTCGACTCTGGCATACAGCAGGGGGCAATCGAGTCTGAAGGGCTGGATTTGGCCAAGTCCCATGAGGTTCCGTTCGCGGTTCGTGACTCATTGGGGTTCCGTACGTTGGTAACGCTGCTCGTCGCGCTGGTGTTCTTCACGATGCTGATCAATCTGTTCGGCCTGTTCGCCAAGGGGCGGCTTGCGGAGTTTGCTTCGGTACGCACTGGCATGTATACCACGGTGCGTAACTGGTTCATCGGAATGACCGCATGATCCCACGATATGGCGTCGCCGACAACGTGATGCGTTGCTATCTGGCGTATTTATCTGCCGCTGAAATCGAAAAAGCCGGAACCCTAAGGTTCCGGCTGAAGAGCGGAGGATGCGAGATTCGAACTCGCGAGGCTGTTACACCAACACGCTTTCCAAGCGTGCGCCATAGGCCACTAGGCGAATCCTCCAGTGTGCTTACGCAACTTAAATAGAATACAACAAGCTCACGTAAGTCACAAGTCCAGCGTGTCGCAGTCGGGGTACGATCGCACCGACTGCGCCGTGTGGCATCAGTCCATGCCGAGGTACTGCTTCCAGAAGCGCATCGACTGCATCTGCGGGCCGGCTGCCAAATACTCGGCTGCCAGGCGGTCCGCGTGCTTCTTGTAGTAGGCCATGTCACGCTTGTAGCGCTTCATTACCTCCTTGTAGCGCTTGGCGTCCTTGACTCGAATGACGCCCTTGCGGGTGGCCCAATCGATGGCGATGATCACATTCTCGTTGTGGATCATGCCGGCAGGGTAGAGCCAGCCCGCACTTGGAATGATGGTGTATTCCACACGGTCGCCGTCGGAACCGAGCGCGGTCTCAGGTTCGTCTCCCCTGCCGTCGAACCTGATCGCCACGAGCTTGTCGGTGCCGAAGCGCTGCCCGTTCTTCGTGACGAAATCGAACACCCGCTGCTGGAACGAACGCGGTTCGTCGAAATCGATCACCTGACGGGTGAGCATGTCCGGGTCGAAGTCGGTGATGCCCATCTCGGCCGCCTGCTTCTTGAGCTCGTCGAACGGCACCAGCTTCTCCTTCTCGCGGTTCGCCCGCATGAAACGCTCTTGGGCCACCGGCTGCATGATGAACTTCGGCCCCTTGAGGAAGTCCTCGAAGCCATCGAGCGCGAGCTCCGCATCGGTGTAGTTGAATTTGCGGCTTTCGAGATCGACCATGTGGTGCAGGCTGTGGAGCATCGTCTTCATGCTCGGCGCCAGGCCGGTCACCGCCTGCCCGATCATCTGGTTGCGCACCGTCTGGTAGCGCTCCACGCCGGCATTGTAGCGAATGTCGAACTTCGCGTGCCACACGCAGATGCCGTTCATCGTCATGAACTTCGGGTTGCAGCGGATGCCGTATTCCACGTCGTCGAAACGCACGAAGATCGGCAGCGGCAGGCCGTTGCGCTCGATCACGGTGGTCGGGATCACGCAGTACCACCATGCGGCATAGCGGTGGGCGTCCTCGGGCACGCACACGGATTCGTCGAAGCATTCGTTGTATACCACGTCGACGAACTTGGTCACTTGCAGCGGCGGCTTGGCGGGCACGCACGACCCATCATAGGTGGAGATGAAACCGGTGTCTTCCTTCTGGTCCTGCGTGTCTTCGATGTTGAGCATCGCTCCCGAGACGAAGGCCTCGGCATACTCGTCGTTCACGATGCGCAGCAGATTGTAAGTGCGCAGAATGCTCTCCGGCGACACCTCGACGTCGTCGTCCATCAACAGCACATGCGTCGCAGGGGTGCTCTGCTCGAGAGACTCGATCATGCCGCGTGCGAAGCCGCCGGCGCCTCCCACATTCTCGTTCGGCGTCACAATCACATGCTCGTCACTCAGGGCGGCCGCATCGAGCGTGCTGCCATTGTCGATCACGTGCATGGTCAAATGCTTGGCAATGTCGTAATCCGAAGCCAGCAGCTCGGTCTTCACGAGCTCGATGTTGCGCTCGATGAACTTCTCCTTGCGGAAGGTTGTCGTCGCAATCGACAGTTCCACATCGCGCGGCTCACCGTCGAACGACACCTCGTAGTAGCCGTTACGAATCTCGGTGGCGGCGGTCGTGGCAATCTGGAATCCAGCCAGCACGGTGTGCTCGTCCACCGAGATGTCCAGCGTCACCGTATGCCAGTCATTGTCGCCGGCGACAGTCTGGGAATTGTCTTTGACAATCTCCGGATTCATCGACAGACGCTCGGCGCAGGTCTGCGTGAGCGTGACCTCGCCGGCGCTTTTCACGTCGATATGCAGCGCAAAGCCGGTCGCGCGTGTGTACTTTTGCAATTTGAGCACGGACAGCGCGTTGAAATACGTGGTGAAATCGACGGTGCCGGCGCCATTGATCGTCCACTCGCCGTTCTCGCCGGACGGGGTGATCAGCTGATCAGTGTGGTAATACATCGTTGGGTAGCTCAGCGCGCGCGGCTTGGTCTCCAGCAGCACGTTCGCAAATCGAATCGATGGCATGCATCCTCACTTATGTCTACGACTATCGAATAGTTCCAGCATAGTCAGGCGAACGAAAAAGCATGTTCTAGGCACAAGCGCGCGGTCTATGCCATTCGTTGCGGATTCGCCCATTGCGGTGCTCTTGAACAGTGGCATAGGTACAATGGAGCGACTGAACCCGAAACGAAGAAGGTGCGAGTGAATACGCTGAGTCAACGGTTGAAAAGCCGCTACGGGTATGCCATGACCGTATTGCGCGGCCTGGTGAAGACCGATTTCAAGATGCGCTACCAAGGGTCGTTCCTGGGCGTGGCATGGTCTGTGCTCAAGCCGCTGATGCTGTTCGCGGTCATGTATGTGGTGTTCGCGAAATTCATGCGTATGACGGATGGCACGCCAACCTACCCAGTCGTGCTGCTGCTCGGCATCAGCTCCTGGCAGTTCGTCACGGAGACCGTGGGAATCGGCCTGCGCTCGATTGTCGACCGTGGCGACCTGCTGCGCAAAGTGCATTTCCCGAACTACATCGTCGTCGTCTCCGCTTCGATTGGCTCGCTCATCTCGCTCGCCATCAATTATGTGGTCATTCTCATCTTCGCGATCTTCATGCGCGTGCAGTTCACTTGGCGGGTGCTCTGGCTGCCAATAAACGTGCTGGAACTGTACATCATCGCGCTTGCGCTCGCGCTGATTCTGTCCACGTTCTATGTGTTCTACCGCGATGTGCTCCATATTTGGGAAGTGCTGCAGCAGATCATCTTCTATGCGATGCCAATCATCTACCCGTTGAGCTTCATCACCGACAAGCACCCCGAGTATCGTACGATCGCCAATCTCGAACTGATGAATCCGATTGCGCAGACGATTCAAGACATTCGCCATAATTTCATTGCACCGGCTACGCAGCCCACTGTCTGGAACACCTTCGGCTCCTGGTGGGTGAAGATGATCCCCATCGCAATCACCGTGCTGCTGCTGTGGTTCGGTGTGTACATCTTCCGTAAGAACAGCCGCCGATTCGCGGAGGTAATGTAATGACTCAGGCAACCGACCACAACACCGACGCCGTGGAGAACGGCGACGTCGTCACGATCGACAACTACATGGACAAGCCCGTGGTGTTGGACGTGGAGCATGTGGACAAATGGTTCAAGCTGCCCACCGAACAGGCCACGGGGCTCAAGCAGGCGTTCATCAACTGGACAAAGGGCATCAAAGGTTTCAAGAAGCAGCAGGTGCTCAAGGACGTCACATTCCAGGTGCATCAGGGCGAGTTCTTCGGCATTGTGGGCCGCAATGGCGGTGGCAAGTCGACGCTGCTCAAGATCATCTCGCAGATCTACTACCCGAACCGCGGTTCAGTGAACGTCACCGGCAAACTCGTGCCGTTCATCGAGCTCGGCGTGGGCTTCAACCCGGAGCTCACCGGTCGCGAGAACGTGTATTTGAACGGCGCATTGCTCGGTTTCACGCCCGAGGAAGTGGACGCGATGTACGACGACATCGTGGAGTTCGCCGAACTTGGGGAGTTCATGGATCAGAAGCTCAAGAACTACTCGAGCGGCATGCAGGTTCGCCTGGCGTTCTCGGTGGCCATCAAGGCCCAGGGCGACATTCTCGTGCTCGACGAGGTGCTGGCCGTGGGTGACGAGGCATTCCAACGCAAATGCGATGATTACTTCACCAAGGTGCGTCAGGACCCCACGAAGACGGTGATTCTGGTCACGCACGACATGAGTGCGATCAAACGCTACTGCACGCGCGCAATGTTCATCAAGGACGGCGAGGTTGCCGCGATAGGCGATCGCGAGACCGTGTCGGAGAGCTACACGCTCGCCAATCTCGAGGCCATTGACCAGGAGAACGAGGAGAAGGCTCGCAAGGCGCTGGAAGCGGGGCATGAGGAGTACCCGAACGGCCTCAACGAACGGTGCCCGCTGCTGCGCACCTATGGTGTCTCACCGCTCATGCTCACCAGTGCTGATACGTTCCGGTTTGCCGTGGAATACCAGTTCGACGAGACCGACGACTTCTACCTGGCCATCGCGTTGCACGATGTTCGCCGAGGAGGCATCACCTTCGACACCGGTGCGCGCAATCCACAGATGCACATGACGAAGCCCGGCCACCATACCGTGTATTTCGAGATGCCGCTCGATCTGTTCAACAACGGCGAGTTCCGGCTCATCACATCGCTGCGCACGCCCACACCCGGCGATGGCAAGATGACGGATGCCGTGGCTGTGGCATTGGACGACAACGCCTGCACATTCGCGATTCGTGACCCGCGCAACTCCAACTATGCGCTCATCAACAACCGTGCACTCTACATCAAGCCGATCAGTGAGGAGGAAGCCGAAGACGCGGCCGCCGAGCAGAAGGCCGCCCGCAAGGAGACTGCCGATACCGCGGCCGATGCCAACACTGTCTTCGAAAGTGGGCAGGCGTGAGCGGCAGCGGGTCGGGAGGCCCATTGAAGGCCGCGAAGCGAGCGTTCTGGGAGCAGATCACACGCCTGTATAACCGCCATTACGGCGTCAAGCCACTGCCCGAAACCGAGATTGTTCGCCGATCGAAGTGCCATTACCTGATCGGTGAGGCCGGTTACCCGAACTACGGCGACGAGCTCATTGCGCGTGAATGGGTCAAGTATCTCGCACAGGTCGACCCCGAAGTGCCTGTGGTGCTCGACTGCCTGTGCGCCGGGCCGGCTGCGGCAATCTGCTCGGGGCTCCACCCGAAGTTCTCCGTGGTGGACACCGTTGCGCAGATGTGCATGATCGATCGCGCTCATATTTATGATGAACAGCATGCCGTCTCCGATTCCGTGGAACCGGCTGCTGCCGTTGCTCCCACCATCGAGGAGATTCCGGTTCCGCAGATTGCGAATCGCGTTCTCGCCGCGTTGGATGCCGAGGGGTTGGATGCCCGGTATGCCGCAGGCATTCGTTTGCTGAACAATCGTGCGCTTGACATGCACGTCATTGGCGGCGGCTATATGCACAGTTTCTGGAATGCGAATTTGGCGCGTCTGGCTGTGGCGAAATGGGCGCAGGCGCATGGCAAGCCTGCGGTGGTGAGTGGCGTGGGACTGGAGCCGCTCGATGCCGAAGATGCGGAATGGGTGGCCGATATCGCCTCGCATATCACTGCATTCTCATGCCGTGATATGCCGAGTCTCGATGCCATAGATTCCTCGCATTCATACGCCACGCTGGCTCCCGACGATTGCTTTGTCAATGGCTTGGAGGGCGTGTACCTGCCCGATGAGGCGGCGGGAGACCTCCCCGAGACCATGGTTTGCGTGCAAACGGACTTGGTGCCCGATCCGGCCGCTTTGCTGGACCATATGGTCGCGGTGCTCCAGGCATGGGAAGCGCCGGCAGGGGAGCGCGTGGGCGTTGTGGAATGCATTCCGTACGACTCGATGGATGCATTGCGTGTGATTCGCGACCATGGATGGGAGCCCGTGCTGTTCCCGCTGCAGAACCTGATTGACCACGGCTTCCCGGCGCGTTCCGGGCAGCGGTGGCTGTCCACGCGGTATCATCCGCACCTGCTGGCGGCAGCGCGCGGTTGCAGCGGCACGTTCATACCGGTGAAACCCGGTTACTATGACGTCAAGCATGCGGCCGTGCTGCGCATGGGCTCCCGTTGGACGCAGACTACCATAGGCGATTCGTTGATTCCGAAACCGGGACCTGGTTTCGCTGATCCGTCGGTGCGGTTCGCATACCGTGACCAGATTCGCGCCCAAGTCGCCCCGCTCTACGGCGAGCCACATTCGTTCGTGAGTCTGTAACTTTGTAAGATGGTGACGCATGATGCTGATGATTCGCGAGAACGACTTGGAGACGGTGCTGGCCAATCGCCGCAACTTTATCGGCATCGCCCCGCGTTTGGAAAGTGCGCTCACGATCATCACGGGTGTGTTCTATGTGGCATCTGCAGTGGTCATGGAAGATCTCTGGTGGAAGATTCCAATGTACGTGCTTGGGGCCATTGTTACTATATATGGCATTGCAGGAGTCATTCGCAAGCCTTACACCACGAAGCAGTTATTCAAGGAGATCGCCGGAATGAATGCCATCGCCAGCTCGATAATCGCAATCACGGAGCCCGGCATCTCCGATTCCAACAAATATCTGGTGTATTGGGACACGAAATGGAAGTGCTGGTTCTTCCCGAACCGTCGCTCCACTCCGAGTGTTCCGGATGACGAGCGGGACCTTCGCAACTATCTTCATGCCGAATTCAAGGTTCCGCAAGACGATTGCACGCTGGAATACAAGACGGACGGAGAGAGCACCAAGTATTCGACGGAACATGATGAGATGCGGTACTATGATTATCGCATCTACCGAGGGGTCGTCTCCGCGCTGCCGGATTCTTGGTCTGTTGACGGGCCGTTCGACGTCGGCGGTCATCGTTGCAAGTGGATGACCATTGATGAGATGCTTGCAGATGAGGAAACGGATCGCATCAACCATGATGTGATTGTGCTCGTGCGCGACAATGCATGAGTGTCGCCCTGCATAAGTAACCGGAGCGAGCAATGAGTTGACATGGAATGTCCGCACGGTTTCGAGTGTCGTATTAAACTCGGAGCCGTGCGGACGTTTCATATGCCGTGCTGGTGACTGCAGCCCGCAGTAGCCCAGTGACGGCGATGTGTCACCTGGCGAGCACCTTGTCGTTGAGATGATGCAGGAATGCTGCCATGTCTTGCCTCACCACGTTGTTCATGCCACGGAACTCGTAGGAGTTGCCCACTTTCCAGCCTTCGGTGACGCCGGCGCCTGCAAGCCACTGAATGTCGGCCACATGTGGGGTCTTGGCGTTCACATCCTTGAAGTTGTTCTTCGGAGTGACGTTCGTGCCCTTGCCCGCCTTGGCGGCCAATCGGTGCAGGAATGCTGCCATGTCCCGGCGCTTGACGTTATCCATGCCGCGGAACACATAACAGCCGTTCACCAGCCAGCCGGTGGTGATCTTGTTGTCGGCCAGCCACTGGATATCCACCGCATGAGGTGTGGAATACACGTTCACGTCGGTGAACCAAACTGAAGGTGTGAATGTAATCTCCGCCTTCAAAGGCTCATGAGTGTAATCGTAGGTGTATCGATAAGTGACGCTTCCGTTAAGTTTATCGGGCATGGCGACGCCATTCTCGATTTTTCCGCCACGCACATTTGAAATCATCGAGAGATCAATGCTCGGGGCAGCCGATTTAAGATTTAGGATGCCGCTTTGAGTCTTGTATTAATCGGTGAAGGGGCTATAGATATCGACATTGACCGCAGGGGCGATCGAGCTTATCCAAAGCAGCGGGTTGGACTGAAAATCGAATTCAGTGAGTTTGGTGTTTTTGCTTACATTGATTGAGATCAGCTTGTTCGAGCTGAGATCGAGGTCGCGCAGTTCTGGGTTCCTGCTGAGATCAATTTTCGTCAGCTTATTCCGGGAGAGATTCAGATTCTGGAGTTTTGCGTTGTGGCTCAAATCTATAGAAGTCAAGAGCTGGTTGTACAAATATAGATTTTCGAGGGTTGGAAAATACCCGATGCCCTTTGCGAACTTGATCTCATAGCTGTCACCGCCACGAATTTCGGTGACAGCATTGCGTTCTGCTATGGTGAGTTTGCCGTCCTTGGGATAGCTGTCGAATTCCTGTGCAATGCGTACACGGAATGCTGTATCCGGGAAGTGGGCTGCATCAATTGGAATCGTGCCGTTAGCTGCCATTGCCGTCGGCGCCACCATCATCACGCCTGCCAGTGCGGCGACAGCGCTGACGGCCATCTTTTTGAGAGTGTTCATCATAGTCCTTTCTGCTGATCTCTCTGGTGCCGCAGAGCTAAGAACGATGCTCTGTCATGCTGCCTTCCATTTTCAGTCGCAAAACTTCAAAATGTGGCATATAGGAACTAAACGTGTTGTTTTAGGTTTCTAGTCCGTGCTGTTTGGGTAGCGTGTGCTGGTGTGGAATTCGTTCCAGTCGATGCCGGTGCCGAGGGTTGGTTGGGGCATGTCGTTTTCTTGTGGGGCTGCTTGTTTCGTTTTGCTCTTGCGGTCGTGTTCCTTGAGGATGCGCGTGGGGTCGGGGTCGTTGCTTTTCATGTGGCAGTGCCATTCACAGGCGCGTCTCATGTGTTTTGGTGGGAGCCCGCGGTGGTTGGGAAGCATGAGCTTGAGCTTGGCGTTGACGCCGCCCTCGAGCCGGTTGCTGTCGCGGGCGACGGGCCCGTGTTCGAGTAATTCGGGGTCGAGGAAGCAAAACAGGGTGCCGTTGCGGAAGAGGCGTTCGAGCCTGGGATAGGCGCGGCGCAGCGGCAGGTGGGTCCACCACCATCCGCTTGTGCTTGTGGCTGCCCTGGGATCGTCGGGATGGTCCTTGGCGAAGGTGCGTTCGGCCAGCATCGTCTTCCAGCGTTCGTGCCATGCGTCGGGCGCCTCGCCCCACCGGGCGGCGTGTTCGGGGTCATGGATGCGGGCGGGCGCGTCGGCGGGTCCCTTGAGCTCCCGGCCGGCCTCGAGCCTTGGCCTGGAGGTCAGGTCGGCCCTCGTGTCGCGCTGCACGTGGATGAGGCGGCGTTGGATGCGCGTGCCCGGCCATGCCTCGGCGCAGGCCTTGCCGATGCCTTTCATGCCGTCGCAGATGAGCACGTCGGGAGGTGCGATCTGTTCGGACAGGGCCTTGTAGGCGGCTGCGCTCTCACGGTCGCACCACTGCCAGGCGAGCACCTCGCCGTCCTCGCCGTCGATCGCGACCAGCAGGCACCAGCCGTTCATGTGGGTGCCGTCGGCCATGACCGTATGATGCACCACACCGTCGGGTTCGATGCCCGGGGCGAGCCCCGGCACCAACCCACGCGTTTGCGGAAGTTGCGCGCGCTCTCACGCCGCCGGCGCTGGGGCGCGGCCCCGAGCAGCCAGTCGAGGAACTCGTCCAGCTGGCACCGACGCGCCTTGTCGGCCCTGGACGCCGTGGGAGTGAGCGCGCATGTGGCGCAACGCCGTCGTTGAGCGCCCGAGGCGCTCCTGCCGTGTGTGATCATCGCGTTGCCGCACACCGGGCATTTGCGCGCCCTGACTGATTTCTTCCTCATGCCCGCGGCATACCCCACACCACGGAAAACACGCCGTATTAACGGGACGGCACAATAAAGAACACACGACACGCCTACTGCCATATGATATGAGCAGCAAGATAAACAACACGTTTAGTTCCTATATGCCAAATATTGATACATTGAGCGGATATTCGTGCAGCCCTGATGAGGACGCGTGTTCCCTCTACAATAAGCGGTGGAAACCCAGATGACTTGGGAATTATTCGCGGTGTGAAGGAGTGGATGGATGGGACTGCGAGTGCGGACTATGACGAAGGGCGTGTGCGCCGGTCTGCTGACTGTGGCGATGTGCACAACCGTGGCAGTGACGGCACCCTCGGCGTGGGCGAACGATAGCGTGGCGCCGGATGCAGCCGCGACGCAGACCATGGAATCCACGGAGACCGCCGACGTGCAGCCACAGTGGCAAGGCGAAGGCGAGATGCCCGACGAGCTCAAAGGCATTACAAATCCTGAGCACATGTGGCAGGAAGGCGCCGCCCAGGAGCAATGGGAAGCGGAACAACAGGCGAAGGGCGAGCAGCAGGGCGCTGGCAGGGCCAAGGCATCCGCCGGCTGTTCCGCACTGTACGACTGGGACACAGCGAATGGGTACAAGCGGTTCTCCTCTGCGGGAACGGGCCAGAACTGTGCGGGGAAGAAGGTGTTCAATCCGGCCATGAAGGTGCTGGATGTTTCCGAACACCAGAAGGTCATCGACTGGAACCGGGTGAAGCGTTCCGGTGTCGATGCCGTCATTCTGCGCATCGGCTACGGTCATGGCTTCGAGGACGGCCATTTCAGGCGGAATCTGCAGGAAGTGCGCCGCTTGGGCATCCCGTTCGGCATCTACCACTACAGCTATGCCTATGACGTAAACTTCGCGGTGCAGGAAGGCCAGTGGGTCGTGCAGTTGTTGCGCAAGTACGGTGTAAACCCGTCCGATATGGCGTTGCCGGTGTTCTACGATGTGGAGCAGGGGGATTGGGGCGGTCACCGCATGCCCACCAACGCCAACGCGTTCCGCCCGATCATCAACGCATTCGTGAACCAGCTCGCCAGTGCTGGCTATGGACGTACATACCTGTACACCTACCTCAACTATGCGAACAGCCGCCTGAATGCCAATGATCTGCGAGCCCGGATCGGCTGGATGGCGCAGTACAGCTACCAGCTCAGCTACGACTTCCACAGTGGGTACTCCGACGTTCGTGGTTGGCAGTACACCTCGATCGACCGCATCTCGGGAGTCAGCGGCAACGTGGATATGAGTGCCTTCGACCAGCGCATCTTCTCCGATGTGAACTGGAAGACCCCGCATCTGCAAGACATCGCATGGGCGAAGTCCTCCAAGGTGACGGACGGTTTCCCCAATGGAACGTTCCGGGGCATGAACACGGTGGTGAGGCAAGACATGGCGGCGTTCCTGCGTCGTGTGGCCGTGCGGCATAACATAGCAGGCGCGAAGACGTGGAAGCCGTCGGCGGCAGATTGGAACCGGTTCACCGACGTGGATCCCGGAACGCCGCATGCGGCGGACATTCTGTGGCTCGCCCATGCCGGTATTGCCGATGGATACGACAACGGCAATGGAACCCAGCGGTATGAAGGCATGGCACCCATGTATCGGCAGGACATGGCTGCCTTCCTGTATCGCCTGGCTAAGAAGGCGAACAAGCTGGGTAATGTGCGACCGATGAGCTTCACCGATGTGAATGCGAGTACACCGCATTACCAGGAAGTGCAGTGGCTTGGGGGTTCGGGTATTTCGCAAGGTTACAGCAATGGCAACGGGACATGGCGTTACGAGGGTATGGGGCATATGTACCGTCAGGACATGGTGGCATTGCTGCACCGTTTGGACGCTCGTTTGTAGTTGGAGGCCCTGCATTTCATCCTGTATGCATGATGCCCGGGGAAATCGCCTACAATACAAGGGGTCGGCGTATGTGAGGAGTGACGATGCGGATGGGGCTTGGATTGCACGAATACGGGGGATGGTGCAATCCAAACGCCGTCCGCAGGGTTGCCCGGCGATTGAAGACTGCGGTTTGCGCATTGCTCGGCTGCGTACTCGCCATGTTCGCGTTGACCGGTTGCGGCAATGTGAATGGCAGCGATCAGGCGGACGCATGGAACGAGGCGGCCGACCCGTGGTCGTATTCGTTCGGCGTACATGTGTTCACCGAGGGGGATGGCCGCGTGCTGCGGCCGGTATGGCGGGTCATCGACGTCGCCGAACATCAGCGAAACATCAATTGGCAGAAGGTCAAGCAATCCGAGGTCGATGCGGCGATTCTGCGCATCGGCTACGGCCATGGCAACGAAGACAAGTATTTCAAGAACAATCTGGCCCAAGTGCGCGTGAACCGCATTCCGCATGGCCTGTATTTGTACAGCTACGCCTACGACACCGATTTCGCGCGCGAAGAGGCGAATTTCGTGCTGCAAACGCTCAGGAGGTATTCGATCACCGACAAGAGCGTCCCTATTTTCTACGACATGGAGCACCTCGACGACTGGGGAGGGCACACGATGCCCACGCGGCCGATTCAGTTCGAACAGATTGCCAAGGTGTTCTTCGGCGTGCTCGAGGATGCGGGGTACACGAATCTGGGAATCTACACTTACGCGCACAACATGGCGACGCGCCTCGACAGCGACTGGCTGCACGGACACGCCAACTGGATCGCCTCGTATTCTGACACGCTTGAGTATGATTTCGCAGGCTGCCCGGATCTGCACGCATGGCAATACACGTCGACCGCGCGTGTGCCCGGCGTGACCGGCGACGTCGATGTGAGCGTGTTCGACCCGCGGTTCTTCGACGTGGAGTGAGTGGCGCGATATCTGCACACACGGGCATATGCAGCGTGGCCGGCGTTTCACATGAAACACCGGCCACGCTGTGAATATGTCGTGCTGTCACCGCGGATTGCGGAAGATCTGCTCCCAATGCTCCACGCTGGCGATATTTGCGGCCTTGTACTCGGCGGCGAGCCGATCCCAGCGCTTGAAGAACTCCTTCGACAGGTACAGGCCGCGCATGAACTGCTTGCGGAACAGCGGATTGTTGCGCCTGCACCACGATGCCGAGTTGCCGTCCGCACTGGTGACAAGCACCGAGGATTGCCCTTGGAAGGCGTGCCAGGTGGCATCCTTGGCGGGGACGGCGATGGCGGGGCGTTCGTCATGGGTGCCGTCGGTTCGTGAGATGAGTGATTTGAGCACGACCTTGAAGCATTCCTTCTGCACTGCGGCCTTCGACTTCGGCACGGCATGGGGCTCGAACTCGGCCTTGGCCTCCGGGAAATCGGTGAGATTCGGTTTGAGATCGGTGTCGGAGAATCCCTTGCGCAGCTCGCGTACCGTGTTCAGCTGCGTGTGCACGGTGTCGAGCATGTACTGGGGGCCCCGCATGACGTCACGGAGTGCAATGTGCCGCAGCTTGATTCCCGAGTAGATGAAGCGGAGCCCCAGGTTCGCGTCGCCGTAGGCCATCTGGTACGCCATGATCGGGCTTGGCTTTTCGGCGTGCAGCAATGCACACACCCAGCGGTTGCGGTTGTTGAAATACTCCTCCCATGTGCGGCCCGGATCTTTGTCGTGCCATGCCTGATGCCACACCGCGACGCCCGGCAGGCTCACCGTATGGAATCCATGCTCCTTGGCGCGCAGTCCGTATTCGATGTCATCGAATTTGATGAACGCCGGCATCGACAGACCGATCTGTTTCATACAGGCGGTGGGGATGAGGCAAAGCCACCATCCATTGAAGTCCACATTGAACCGGCGGTGCAGCTTGGGGCAGTCCCGTAGTGGGAACTGCGCGTAATCATGGTTGTATTCGGCACCTACTGCCGGGAACATGCGCATCTCGCGCATGTCGACGCGCTCGCCTTGTGCGTACATCACCGTGCGGTTGTCGAGGTGGAGCATGCCGCCGCCCACAATGGTGGGCGTGTTGCAGTAATCGGCGAACTGCACGGCACGAATAATCGATTCAGGTTCGCTAATGGCGTCGTCGTCCAGAAGCAGCGTATGCGCGCTGGTGCCTGCCTTGAGCGTCTCGTACATGCCCCGTGAAAAACCGCCGGAGCCGCCGAGATTAGCTTGCTGGATGTAGGTGAGCTGCGTGCCGAGTTCGTCCGCCGTCTCGTCGAAGTCCGGTTGGTCGCATACATGGTCGGTGCCCTGATCGGTGCAGTAGATCGTGTCGAGCCGTGCCCGTACGTCGGCGTTGGCGGCGATGGCACGCAGCTGCCGCAGGCAGTACGACGGTCGGTTGAACGTGGTGATCGCAATCGAGAATGGGTGCAGGTCATTCGGCCGTTGGGCAGTAGGCACCTCCCAACAGGCGTCGGCGATATACAACGCCGAAGTGTCGGTGGCCTTGGCGTCGAACCAGAAGAAGCCGCCATCGAGCAGTCCGTCCATGCCCATCTCCACGCTGACCTCGGTGAATGCCTGCGGGGAATCAATCGGAACGGTCTCCACGGGGTGCAGGAGACCGCGTCCCGTGGAACGCATGAGCGCCAATGCGCCTGCACCCTTCACCTGTGCGGTAAAGCGCACGGATCGCACTGGCGTCCAGCGACGCCAATAGCTTGCCGGGAATGCATTGAAATACGTGCAGAACGAGGCATGCCGACCGGTATGGATTGTGATTGCCGTGCGACCGGTCACTGTGAACACGGCGTCCGAGGCATTGGCGATGGGCCTTTTGTTCCCGTTGAGCAACCGTCGCAGCTCGGACTCGTTCATTGCGCCGAAATCCAATGAGTAGAAGTCCGCGAATGGGTTGACCACGTCTTCGTCGAGTTTCGGACGTGTCCATTCGATTGCGTACAACGGCATCGTCATGTCTTCGTCGGACGTCGGGAACACAACGCGATTGACCGTCTCCCAGTCGCCCGTGCCCTGGGCGGCGGCTGCCGCATGGCGCGGGGTCTGGCGTTTCTTCGGGGTATTCACTGCCATAGAGTTATACCTTACTGCTTCGGTATGTCCATGAAGCCCATGTCCATCAGGTAGTTCTTGCCCACCGACATGTCGTATTGGACCATCTTGTAGTCTGCGAGCAACTGCTTGGCCTTGCTCGACAACGTGTTGGTGTCGATGACCTCCCCGTTGTCGTCAAGCAGCGTCGGTTCGCCCTTCGCGCTCCATACGCCGGCATTGACCGAGCGAGACATCGCCGGCACCTCGGCATGCAGTTCGTCGAGCAAGGCCAGGTATGGCGAGATGCGCGCGTTCATATGCTCGGCAGCCTGCGTCATGAAATAATTCGACGACGTGTAGGCGGCATCAGACTCGGGCAGCTTCACGTCATGGGAAGCCGAAGCGCGGTTCGACCAGATGAAATAGTTCGTCTCATGCAAGGTGAGTGCATTGTTCTTGTCGGCATTCGCCGTGTTGTAGATGCCCGGCAGATGGTCGCCGTAGAACACGACGGTGATGGGCTTGTCAATGCCATCGAGCTCATTGAGGAAGTTTGCCGTGGCCTCGTCCGTGCGCTGCACGTTCTTCGCATAGGTGGCGATGATGCCGCGTTCGGGAACGGTGTCCGGCGTTTCGTTCACGCCGTGGAATTCGTTCTCGGAGCCGTAGAGATCTGGGTACGGGGCATGGTTCTGCATCGTGATGAGCTGAATGTACTGTGACGGCTTGTTCTGCTCGGTGTTCGTGCGAATCTCCTCGACGACGTTCTTGTAGGCCTCTTCGTCCGACACTTCCGTCTTCGTGCCGTTCGGCCCGACATAGGCCTCGCCGTGCGCGATCTTCGGATCGCTGTCGAGCGTGTACAGATGCGAGAACCCGAACTTCTTGTAGTTCACGCCGCGCAGATAGAAGAACTGCTTGAACGGGTGGTAGCCGATCGAACAACTCGTCGAGTATTCGTCGCCGCAATGCTCGTTCCACATCTGGTTGAACGAGTAGAACTTCGGCCGGGTGGCCACGAGCTGCTGGTAAGGCGAGAGCAGCGTATCGCTGAAGTTGGCCATGTTCAGGCCGGTCATCTGCTGGAACTCGATGTTCGCAGTGCCGCCGCCATAGCCCGGGGAGAGCATGAGGCCCGAAGTGGTGGTCTGGCCAAGCGCGCGGATGTTCGGCATCGGGTCGGCGCCGAAGTGCACGTTCGGCACGCGGTTCGGATCGGAGAAGCTTTCCGAGAGGATCATGACGACCGTGTTGTCCGTGAGATTCTGCGAACGCTGCGCGTTGATCTCGTCGGCGGCCTGTGCATACCGATTTTTGATCTGCTGCATGGCAGCCTGCGAATACTCGGGCTCGTCCTCCATCGCCTTGACGCGCGTGAGACTGAGGAACGTGGTGAGCGCGCCATTGGTCTCCGCATCCTGCTGCACATTCCACAGCGTGGGCGAATAGCCGATCTTCGACAACGTCTTGCGTTGGGGAGCCTGTGGGTTCGACAGCACGCCGGCGTACGAGATGAGCAGCAGCACACTTACGATGGGCGCGAGAATACGGCAGATGAGACCGAAGATGTTCTTGGGGCCCGCAATCGGATGCCGCCACGAGCAATAGATGAATGCGCGGCGCTTATCTACACACTGCAGAATGACGCAGATCACGACGAACCATACCAGCCATGCTATGGCCGTATTGACGAGCGGACGCGAATCGTCGGTGACGAACGACGCGACGTCGCCGGCGCCGCCTCCGCCACCGCCGCTCAGGAATCCCAGATCCGACGGGATGATCGGTTCGCTGCGCATCGTGATCTTGATTTTCGTGGCCACCGCGAACACCATGACGAATGCGCCGAACAACGCGGTGCCCACCCAGAATCTGTTCACCAAGGTGACAAGGAGCAGGTAGATGAGCACGAGTGCGATCATATTGAGATAGCACGAGGCGGAAGACAGGTAATGGTAGGCGTCTCCGGTCACCTGCTGCAGGAAGTTGAGCTCGCTGGCCGGGTCGTATTTGAGTTTCGTGTTGGTGCTCCACCACAGGAACATGGTCGCCAGAATGACCATCGCGATGAACACGACCGTGTAGGCGCCGTAGGAGAACTTCGGCCGTTTGTTCCAGATTTCGTAGAACTTCGTCTCCTTGAACCGCCGCCACTGCCGCGTCACCGGATTCACTCGGCGGCTGTTCTTCTCCCCTGTCGGTTGAGGGGCCGCATTCTGCACGCCGGCACGGGGATGCGCCGCCTTCCGGGCGGCGGATGGCTTCACGTTGTCATGGTCTCCGTTGCGTGCGGTGACATGGTTCGCCACGGCAGGCATCGCGAGGGGGTCGCCGGAGGATGCGGCATGCAAGGCGTATGTGTTGCCAGCTGCCATCGATGTCAGATGCCTACGATATGCCGCGCGGATCCTGGCGCGCCTGTGTTTTGCGCAGCGGATCCGTTGCGCGCGTGTACGTGGCCCATCGTGCCGTGCAACGCTCTTCATGCTCATTCAACCTTTCAATTATGCTGTCACAATTGTCGTGCGCCGTGCCGACGGCGTGTGGTGCCGCGTATGCGCTACGATTTCGGCAGTTCCATGAAGCCCATGGTTTCCAAGTAGTTTTTGCCCACGCACATGTCGTATTGCACGCTGCGGTAGTCTGCAAGCAGTTCCTTGGCCTTGCTCGACAGGTCGTTCTCGTCGATCGGGCGCCCCTGCGCGTCGAGCATGGTCAGCGAGGAATCGTTCTTCCACTCGCCGTCATTGCGCCCGAGCCTTGCCATGGCCGGAATCTCATCGTGCAATTCGGTGAGCAGTGCCAAGTACGGGGAGACCTTGGCATTGAGATGCTCGGCGGTCTGCGCCATGAAATAATTCGAGGAAGTGTGGGCCGCATTCGCTTTGTCGAGCTTCGTCGTATGCGCGTCGCTCGCCGTGTTCGACCAGATGAAGTAGTCGGTTTCATGCAACGCTATGTCGTTCTTCGGGTCGGCCATGGCCTTCGAATAGATGCCGGGCAAATGGTCGCCGTAGAAGACGACGGTGATCGGGCGGTCGATTGCATCGAGTTCCTCGAGAAAATCTGAGGTCGCCTTGTCGGTGATCTGCACGCCCTTCGCATAGGTCCGTATGGATCCGCGGTCGCTTGCGGCGACGTCCGTGGAGGTGTCCGCGGCGATGAATTCGTTATCCGGATACTCGTCGGCGGTATATGGAGTGTGGTTCTGCATCGTGATGAGCTCGATGTACTTGCTCCGCGAATCCGGCTGCTTCAGCTCATCGAGCACATTGGCATACGCTTGCTCGTCGGACGTGTACTTCGAATTGCTGGTGGATTCGCGGTGCGTGATCTGCGGTTTGCTGTTGAGCGCGTGGAAATGCGAGAAACCGAACTTCGTGTAGTTCGCGCCGCGCAGGTACATGTTCTGGTAGTACGGGTGGAATGCCACCGAACAGTCGGTGGAACCGTCGCACGCCGCGTTCCACATCTGGTTGAAAGAGAAGAACGTCGGGCGATTCGGTATGAGCTGCTGGTACGGCGTGGCGAGCGACGGCGCGAAATTCGTCATGCTCAGGCCGGTGACCTGCTGGAATTCGATGTTCGCCGTGCCGCCGCCGTACCCGGGCGACAATGCGAGGCCAGACGTCGTCGATTGCATGATTGAACGCAGATTCGGCATGGGATCCTCGCTGAACGAGACACCCGGCACCCGCGTCGGATCGGCGTAGGATTCCGACAGCACGTTGATCACCGTGCTGTCGGTGAGTGTGGCCCGGCGCTCGGTGTTGATCCGTTGCGCCGATTGCGCGTACTTGCTGTTCAACGCCTGCATTGCCGATTCGCTGTAGTTTGGATCCGGCTCCATCGCCTTGACGTCCACGAGACTCAGGAACGAGGTGAGCACACCGTTGCGGTTGGCGTCAGACGTCGTATTGAACTGCTGGGGCGTGTACTCGAAATAGTCGAGGAACCGTCGCACCGCGGAATCCTGCTGCCCGAGACCGGTGGCATATGAGGCGAGCAGTGCGATGCTCAGAATCGGCGCGACGATGCGGCAGATGAGGCCGAAGATGTTCCGCTTCGAATCAAGCGCATGCCGCCATGAGCAATGGATGAACATGCTCCGGCCGTCCAGGAACTGGAGTGCGACGCATATGAGCACGAACGTCACGATCATCACCACGGATGGGGCGATCATCGAGCTCAGATCCGCCGGTATGAACGACATCAGGTCCCCTTCGCCGCCGCCGGTGAGGAAGTTGAGATCGCTTGGCAGAATGATCTCATCTCGGAGCACGCATTTGATCACGGTCGCCACCGCATACACCGCGAACAGTGTGAACGTTGCCGCCGTGGCCGCCCAGAACCGGTTGATGAGCGTGAGCAGCACAATGTAGACCATCACGATGATGATGAGATTCATCCACCCCTGGTTCGTGGAGAGCCGGGCGTGGGCCGAATTGAAAATCTGCGCGACAAGCGGCCCATGGCCGGGATCATACCGGTTGTCGGAATCCATGCTCCACAGCGCCATGTAATCGGACCATACGCAGGTGAGCATGAACACCACCATGTAGGCGCCATATGAGTATTTCGGGCGTGTGGGCCACCATTGCCTCACCGCGGCGCAGATGTCACGAAACACCGTTTTCGGGGTGCATTTGTGCGCGTCGATTACCGGTGTCGGCGTCTCGGCCTGATATTCCTGATCGCTCACGCGTAATCCTCTCAGATTCGGTTTAGGGCAAGTGAATGGCATATGCGCCCGTTGTACACAAATATCAGTATTCTATTCGCTCTGCGAGATGGAAACCGAGCGATGCCCATTTCCGTGAGGTCTTCACAAGCAGTACGCGAATGAGATGTGCATGGCGAGTGGACGTCACCATACGTCACCTATACTTGCGGGTATGCAGTATTCAGTGACCGCAGTGGTGGTGTCGTACAACCGCGCCGGATTGCTCGACGAATGCCTGTCCGCGCTCAATGCGCAGACCCGCAGGCCGGATTCACTGGTCATCGTCGACAACGCGAGCACCGACGGCGCTTTGCAGGTGGCGCGCGATTTCGCCGGGCGCACGCCGATTCCCGCATATATTCTCGAACTGCGCGAGAACACGGGTGGCGCCGGCGGATTCTGCGCGGGCATTGCGTACGCCGTCGCCAACGGTTCCGCGGAACCGGGAATCGCTGAATATGTGTGGCTGATGGACGACGACACCGTGCCCACGCCGACGGCCCTGGAGCAGCTGCTCGCCGCCGCAGACGAATGCGTCACTGTGAACGATCGCCTGCCCACGGCACTCGGGTCGAAGGCGGTGTGGGTCGACGGCCGGGAACACCTGATGAACAAACCCCGCCCACGTGCCGTCCTGGCGAAGGGGGAGCGCGAGATGGCCGGCGGTGCGTACCAGGTGCGCTCGCTCTCCTTCGTCTCCTGCATGCTCAATATGGGTGCGATTCGCGGGCGTCGACGTCTGCCGATCAGCGCGTTCTTCCTGTGGAACGACGACTTCGAATACACGACGGCTCTGCTGCGCAATGGCGTGGGGTACTATGTGCCGGCGAGCGAGGTCGTGCACAAGACGAAGAAATTCGGTTCGTCGGACGCCGACCCGGGCCAGCGTTTCTACAACGAGGTGCGCAACAAGATCTGGATGCTCAGATTCTGCCGCTCGGATTTCTCGTTCGGCGGCCTGCTCTCATTCCTCGCGAAGACCGCGCGCCGCTGGCTACTCACTGTGATGCGCGCCGGCGACCGCCCCCTCATTCTCCAGTGCCTGCGCGACGGCTGGCGTGACGGCTGGCACACCGAACCGGAGTCGAATGCCGAGATCTTCGCCCGTGCATGCCCGCCGCTGGTGCCCGACATCGAGCGCATCTCCCTTTAGATTTCTTCAAATCTCTTTAGGCTCGGCTCTTTGGCTCCGCCTCCCTGCGTCATCGGAGACATGCTCCTCCAGATAGGCAGTCATCCCCTGCGTAATTTGGGACATCTGCGGGCCTCCATCTGTCTCTTTTTACGCAGAGTATTGGTAATTGACCCGTACGCATCTGCGTAAAAAGAGACAGATAGGCACTGAAAATGTCCCAAATTATGCAGATTGATATGAATATGATATGAATAATCGCGAATCACTCGGACTGGGCGTGACGACCGCGCGGCTTGGCCTGCACTTCGGCCGGCGCGGGCGCGGCCGAAATCTCGGTGTTGCGGCGCGAGACAATCGAATGGTAGGCGCGCTTGCGCAGGGAGGTGGGCATCATGCGGTATGCGGCGCGAATGAACGTGTTGCGCAGGAACTGTGCGGGTGACGTGAAACCGTCGCGCAGGAAGCGCCACTGCAAACGCAGCTCCTCGCGGAACATGTCCCAGCCGCCACGGCGTTCATACGCCTCCTGATTGGTGCGGTAGAGCACAAGCGGCTCCGGCATGTTGAGGAACTGCGCGTGGTTGAGCATCATGCGCTCCCACAGCAGGTAGTCCTCGAATCTGCCCGCATCCTCCGGGTAGCCACCGGCGGCCAGCACAGCGGATTTGCGGAACACGACGCTTGGGTGATGCACCGGCGACTGCATGCGTGCGTATTTCTCCAGATCGGCGCCCTCGGCAGGCAGCATGCGAATCTGCCCGGGCTGGCGCTCGTCGTCGGTGAATTCGCGGATCGCGCTGCCCATCACGTCAATCGGCAGTTTCGACTTCACCGTGGTGTGCGAGGCGGCGGAACGGCGGGTGAATTGCGGAATGATCGTGGCGAACCGGTTCGGCAGCGACACGTCATCGCAGTCCGCGCGCGCGACAACGTCGAAATCGCAGTGCTGCAGGCCGATGTTGAGGGCATGCGCGAGTCCGCGGTTCTCGTCGAGAGGCACGATCGTCACCTCGGGCACCTCCAGTTCGGGGCGCTCGGCGGTGAACCACACCGCCATGGTCGACTGCAGCGTATCCAAATACCGCTGCACCGGCTCCTGAACCGGGCCGTCACGCACAATCACCACCTGATTCGGCGGCAGCGTCTGCTCGATGGTGCTCGACTGCACGGAACGCTCCACCTCACGCAACGAATTGCCCCCATACACCGCCATGAGCAGCGTGAAGGGGGCAGTCGTCTCCCGGCGTTCCCTGTGTGTCATGCAACCTATGGTAAACCACGGCGGGGGAAGTTCCGCCATGAGCCGTGGCTGCATTGCATGAATACTGTGTGCATATTCCGCGCGCATGTCTGCATATGCTCCATGTGCCATGTTCGGCGCCACATCTTCTTATGCTGCCGAATTTCGTTCGCAGGCCGCGTAAGCATTGGCATTCGCGAATCACGCCGCAGTGTGCACACCGCGTTTTATGCTGGTGACAAGTGCCCGCTGCAGACTGTTTCCGTGGTGTGCGGCGACGAATATGCACATGCGGCATGTTCGATTGATATTTTCGGAAGGACTTGAGATGACTGCAAACGAGCAGAACGCGACGCCGGATCTGGTGATCGTCGGTGCCGGAATCTTCGGCCTCACCATTGCGCAGCAGGCGGTGGAGAAGCTCGGCGTGAACGTCACGATCATCGACATTCGCGACCACATCGGCGGCAACGCCTACTCGTACATGGACCCGGAAACCGGCGCCGAGATTCACAAATACGGCGCCCACCTGTTCCACACGTCGAATAGCCGCGTGTGGGAATATGTGAACCGTTTCACGAAGTTCACCGATTACGTGCACCGCGTCTACGCCACGCACGACGGCGAGGTGTTCCCGCTGCCGATCAATCTGGGCACGATCAACCAGTTCTTCCGCGCGAACTACACGCCCGCGCAGGCCAAGGCGCTCATCGACGAGCAGGCTGGCGAGCTGGCAGGCACGGATCCGGCGAATCTCAACGACCAGGGCATTTCGCTCATCGGGCGTCCGCTGTATGAGGCGTTCATCAAGAACTACACCGCCAAGCAGTGGCAGACCGATCCGAGCGAGCTGCCGGCGAGCATCATCAAGCGTCTGCCGGTGCGTTTCAACTACAACAACCGGTATTTCAAAGACACGTGGGAAGGTCTGCCGGCAGACGGCTACACCGCGTGGCTTGAGCGCATGATCGACGACCCGCGCATCACTGTGAAGCTGGAGACGGATTTCTTCGACGAGACGCAGCCGCTCAACAAGCGCGCGTTGTTGGAAGCGGGCGTGCCGGTGGTCTACACGGGCCCGGTCGACCGCTATTTCGACTACGATCTGGGCGAGCTCAAGTGGCGCACCGTCGACTTCAAGGAGGTGCGTTATGACGAGGGTGACCACTTCGGCTGCGCGGTCATGAACTTCTCCGACGCCGACGTGCCATACACGCGCGCCATTGAATTCAAGAACTTCAACCCGGAGCGTGCCGCCGAGCAGAACCCGAACAAGACCGTGGTGTGGGAGGAATACTCGCGCTTCGCGAACCGCGACGACGAGCCGTATTACCCGATCAACACCGATGAAGACAAGGCCCTGTATGCACAGTACAAGGCGAAGGCCGCCGACGAGCCGAATGTGGTGTTCGGAGGCCGCTTGGGCACCTACGCGTACTACGACATGGACCAGGTGTTCAACCAGGCGCTGATTTCCTACGAGAAGCAGGTTGAGCCACTGCTCAAGAAGTAGTTTGTATTTGTTTGTATTTGCAGATTGCGTTCTGTGAACTCGCTTTCTGAATGCGGACGGGAACCCCTATTCGGGGTTCCCGTTCTGCGTTGTTGCGCTCGTGGTGGGTTTCGTCTGTGTGGTGTGGTTGGTGTTTTTGTGTGTGGGTGTTGGTTGGTGTTTTGGCTGGTTTTCGACACGCCGGTGGTGGTGTTGTGTTTGTTGGGGTTTGGGGGTGTGTGGTTG
>SKEO01000068.1_pt1 | contig 98697 bp, 85 predicted proteins | sample 4826801 | NCBI WGS metagenome assembly SKEO01 (sample SAMN11008807, study PRJNA524170) | human gut metagenome | biome: Human fecal sample; material: Feces; isolation source: fecal sample from pouch patient p3 | host: Homo sapiens | place: Israel: Tel-Aviv | collected 2016-02-25 | reverse complement strand
GGCAGGGCAACAAACAGCCCAGTGGGCTGTTTGTTAGTGCGCGGGTCCCAACCATTCGGAACGTCTACCGGGGTCCCGCTCTCTTTGGTGGGGTGCCCAGTTGGCTCGAACCCAAAATCACAGATACAGCAGCGGAGGCGTCCATCAAATGATGGACGCCTCCGCTTTTTCTCTTACTGGTTCATCTGCTGCAGGATCTTTGCGATCTCACTGGTGGTGTAGCCCTCTTTCTGCAGGGCATTGGCAATGGACGTGTCACTCTTGCCACGGCTGCGCAGCAGTGCCGCCGTAAAGGGCACCACGCTGCTGCCCTTCAGCGCATTCGTTCCCGCGGTGCCGCCGGTCGTTCCCACAGCGCTCCCCGATGCCTTGCCGCTGCCACTGCTTTTTGCGGCCGCATTGCCCGCCGCACGGCTGGCTTTGGCCTGCGCATTGGACTGCTTGAGCGCCCACTCGCCCTTGGCAATGTTCAGCTTTTCCGAGGTAACGCTGTTGTTGAAGGCCTGCTGCTTCAGCGCATCCTGATAGGCGCGCTCGCTGGCTTCATTCTCATAGCGCTGCTGGGTCAGGCTGTCCTGCCGCTGCTTTTCCTGCATCTGCTGGTTCCATGCCGTATCGGCACGGTCGGCCTCGTAGGCGCGGGTGCCAGACACGATGTTGTACCCGGTGTTCAGCAGGCTGCCCGCCAGCGAGCCGATGCCGGTGGTGCCGCTGATGGCCAGCTGGATCGCATCCCCGATGACCCCCAGCACGGTCATGATGCCGTTGAAGGTCTGCTGGCGGCGGCTGGCCTGTGCCTGTTCCTGCGCAGTATAGTAGCCGTGCAGGGTGTCCAGACGGCTCAGATAGTCCTGATACTGCCCGTAATCCTGCGCGTAGGCGTTGTTGTAATCCTCCCCTTTCTGCTGCAGCTGGGTGTAGTAATCTGAGAGCTGCCGGTCGTACTGCTTCTGCGCACTCTGTTCCTGGGCGTTCAGCTGGTCCAGCCGCGATACCAGCTCATCGCCGCCGCTGGTGTAGGTGTCCAGTGCCAGACTGTACAGGCTGGGGATGGCCTCGTTTAGCGCACCGATCTGCTGCTGGTAGGCCTGTTGTGCCGCACTGGCCGCATAGCTGGAGCCGTAACCGCCGGTCAGGGCTGCCGCCTGTGCAGCGGCATCGGCACTGGCGTTGTGGGCGTTCTGGGTGTACTGCTGGGCGTACTGCCGGTACAGCGGGTCCTGCGTATAGCTGTAGGCAAAATTCTCCCGTGCCAGCAGACGGTCCAGCACCTCATTGATGCGGTTCTGGTAGCTGCTCTGGTACGCCTCCGGGCGCTTGTCCTGCCACTCCTTCAGCGCGTTTGCGGCGTTGGTCACGCTCTGGCCGGGGCGGTAACCGGCCCCTGCCATGGCCTCTTCCACCTGCTGTCGGTTTTCCAGGCCGCTGGTGTCATAGCCGCTCTGCGCCTCCGGCGCTGCCAGCTCTTCCTCTTTCTTTTTGGTCGCCATGCTCTTCTCCTTTCTTTTACAACGAATTCAACCGGGTGCGCAGCTCCTCCGACAGGTTTTCCACGTCCAGATTGGTCAGTACATACTGCAGCTGTTCCTGCATCTGGTACAGGTAGCTGCGCAGCGCTCTTGCGTCCTCCGGGTCCATGTTTTCGCTCAGCTTCGGCAGGCCCAGCCGGTTCAGACCGTTCACACTTGCCATGTTGCTTCCTCCTGTTCTTCCACAAGGCCGCCTTTGGCCGCGGCCAGATTCTTCGCCAGACTGCGCAGGGTGATCTGCCCTTTGCCCCGCAGGCGCAGCCGCAGGGTGCTGTGCCGCCGGGGCACCAGCGGCAGGTCATAGCTGCGGCGGGCCTCCTGGGCGGTCAGGCTTGCCACCGTCTCCCAGGGGCCGCCGTCGTAGCTCAGCGCTACCTCCACCGTGCTGGCACAGGCCGCGTCCAGCCGCAGCGTCAGCCGCGACAGATACCGCTGTTCCGCCCCGTCCTGCCCGATGTCACCGGTCACCAGCTCAAACGACACCTGCTGTTCCACACCTTCGGTGCTCTGCCAGTCGCTCTCCCGGCTGGGATCCGCCGCCCACAGGGCCTGCCCGTCCCACAGATACAGCTGGCCGCCGGTGCTGGCCATGTCGCAGGAGCATACATCCTCTTCGTGCCAGAGCCCGCGTTCGGTGTCATACACCAGCAGCCGGGTCTGCCCCTGGGTCCCGGCCGTGCGGGAGATGTGCAGATAATACCGGCCGTCCAGCGCACCGCCCACAGCGCTCTGCACGTTGGCCAGCCGGCTGGCGTCCAACACCGCCGACACCTTGGTGGGGATGCTGCCGTCCCATGCCATGACCCCATCCGGCGAGAGGTAATACAGCGTCTCGTTCAGCACGCACAGGCTGCGGGCCGCATTCTTGGCCACGCCCCGGCAGCGCAGGGAGGTGAGCTGAAAATCCGAGGGCTTTGTGCCGCACAGCTTGTGCAGGGTGTTTTCCTTGAAGAACAACGCATAGCCCATGCAGGTGGCCGCGCCGGTAAAGGCTCCGTCGCTGCCCACCGTCACCGCATAGCTGTCCGCCGCAATGCCCCGATAGGAAAACCAGTTGGTGGGGTCGCCCAGCTTGCAGGCGTAGATCACATTTTCCCGGCTGCTGCAGCCCCACACCCGGTTGTCGCATTCGGTCACGAAGTCCAGGTCCGGCACCCGGCGTTCCAGCTGCACAGTCTGTTCCGCCGCGATGCTGCGGGTCTGGCTGCCGTCCAGGCTGGTCCACTGGGCCGCATCGGTCCCCTGCACCAGTGTGCCGTAAAAATAGTCACCCGCCGGGTCGGCACGCACGCACAGGCTGTTCTCCGTGACGGCATACACCACGCAGTCCCCGTCCAGTGCTTCCCACTGTCCGGCCTGCTTTGCCGCCGTGCCCTGCACGGTCACCGTGTCCCACTGGCAGAATTTTTCCTGTGCACCGGCCGCCGTGATGCGGCAATAGTCCAGCGGCAGCGCCGTCCAGTTGCCGGACGCCGCGCTGTACACTTCCAATGTTCCATCGTACCGCCAGGGGTGCTCTTCGTCCTCCACCTTCAGGAAGATCTGCCCGTCCGCCGGGCTTTCCGGCTCTTCCCGGCCCACGCCTGTGGGCGTGTAGGTCCTGCCCTCCGCATCGCAGGGAGCAAACTCCACGCTCTGGCCCTCCGCTTTCCAGCAGGCTCCCAGCGCCGAAACGCTGCCGTCTGCCGTATCAAAGGCGACCTTGTCCGGAAAGATCAAAATTTTCGTACCAAGACCCACCAGCGCCTTTTTGCTGTCGGCCACCGCATCGGTGCAGGTCACAGTCTCCCCGCCGTCGTCCGGAGTGTACACCAGGTCTTTCCCGCAGACGGTCAGCAGCCCGTTCAGGTGGTACATCCCATTCAGGCCGGTGAGGGTCCGCAGCTTCCGGCGGGGCTTGCGGGTGCTCAGCGCCGGGAAATCCCGGGACGAAAAATTGATCCCCGCACTGTACTCTGCCTCAGAGCAGCCGTAGCCCTCGTTCAGGCCCCCGAAGGCCCGCAGCAGGGTGCGGCTGTTCTGGACTCTGGTCCGGTTCGCCAGAACCATCTTATCCCTCCTTTCACCACTGCCAGCGGGTGCAGGCCCGCGGCGGATAGGTCCGGCGCAGCCAGGCCGCAAGCTCTGCCAGAATGCCATTGTACTGTGCCTGCTCCCCGGCGTAACGGTCGGTCTCGCCCAGTGCGGCATCGGTCATGGCGCACAGGTAATGCGGGTACAGGGCATCAAAGGGGGCCGGGGCCAGCAGCACATCCTCGTCCTGCAGGCCATCGTCCCAGGCCCGGTCCGCTCCCACGGTGTCAAAAGCATCCGTATCACTGGCCTTGAAAAAGCGTTCCCGCAGCATGCCGTCTGCTTCCCGCAGCCACTCCTGCCGGGTGTGCACCGACACACGGCTGCCGGGCCGCAGTTCCTCGGCGCGTTCCAGCGCCTGTCCTACTGTCATCGTTCCACGCTCCTTTTCAAAAAAGCCCGGCGGGGCATCTCCCTGCCGGGCTCCGGTCCTGTTGTTTACTGTGCCGCGTTCTCCGCTGCCGCAATGCGGGCAGCGGTGCGCTCGTCCTGCATCTGGCTGTGTTCCAGCACCTCCGCCACTTCGGGCGGCACCTCCACTTCCACACCGCGGCGGATCTTGTAGTTCACGCCGTTCACGCTGACGAACAGGTCGCCCTTATAGCGGCTGTTGTCCTTGAACAGCCGGATGCGCACGTTCTTTTCTGTCATCCTGCACACCTCCTCAGTTTGCGGCGGCGTTGGCCGAGTAGCTGGACACGCTCTCGATGCGCACCATGTACTGCTCCACCAGACGCTCGGCGGCGCGCATCCCCTTCCAGCCCACCGAAGCGCGCTGGTTCAGCGGGTCGTCGCCGTAGCCCAGCTGCTTGACGATGTGCTCCAGGCCGCCGCCCTCCAGCTCGGTCACACCGTAGGCATGGGCACCCAGCACCAGGGTGCCGAACACCGCCAAGCCGGTGGGGCAGGTCTCATCCTTCCAGATCTTGGCCTCGCTGGGCTCGATGAAGCGGATGTTGCCCAGCTTGCCGATCTCGCCGCGGAACATGGTGTCCGGGTCGGCGTACTTATGCACCTCAATGAACTCCTTGCAGGTCTTGAGGTCGTAGGCCGCATAGGGGTGGATAATGGCAATATAGCTGTCGCCGATGGGGTCGGCGTTCATGGCACCCAGCTGGGCCGCTGCCTGGAAGAACAGCTTGGGAGTCAGGGTACAGCTCTTGTCCAGCGTCTTGCGGCTGGTCACGGCGGTCTCGGTGCCGTCGGCGGCCTGCTTGGGTGCATAGATCACATTGGTGCCGCCGGCCAGCACATCGCGGGTGATGCTGTCCATGGTGCGGCCCGCCTGGCTGGCCAGCACACGGGTGGCCTGCACCACGTTGTTGTCAATGGCGGTCATCTGCAGCACGTCGGTCAGCGGGGTCCAGCCGCCGTACTGGTGCAGGTCGCTGGTGATGGTGGTCACGTTCAGGGCCTGACCGTTGGGGGTCACGCCCTCGGTCAGGGGCGTGGTGGCCTTGGGCAGGCTGTCGTACTTGCGGAACTCGATGGTCTTGCCGCCGTTCTGGGGCACCGGGTAGTAATCCGCGAACTGGTCATGCACCAGACGCGGCTCTGCCTGGTCGATGAGACGCTTCTCATAGAAGGTCTTCATCTCCTTGGACATGGTGGCCGTGGTGTTCTGCAGGTTGTCGGCAAACAGCTGGATGTTGAAGTTCATCATACGTTTTTCCTTTCTCTTGTCGGGTTTACAGTTCGATCTGAGCACCGTGCAGCACACGGCGCTCCAAAGCTTCGCGCTGGGCGCGGGTCATGCTGGCCACATCCGGGTGCACCGTGGCCGCACCACCGGGGCGGATGCCGTTTTCTGCGGGGCGGGCGGCCCGCTGCTGGATGCGCTGCACCACGCCCTGCTCCACGGCCTGTGCCGCACGGTGCAGGCTCTCGTCGTAGTGGGCCAGACGGTAGGCGTCCTGCATCCGCATGCCGGGCAGCTGCATCAGGCGGCGCATCTCCGGGTTCTTCAGCTCCTCCTGCAGGCGGAACTCCGGCTGGCTGCGGCGCAGGTCGGCTTCCTCAGCCGCCCAGCGGGCATGCAGCTCCCGCACCGCGTTTCGGGCCTGCAGCGGCAGGGGCGGCACCGCCGGGCGGGGCAGCTCCGGCTGGGGCGTCTCCGGTTCGGTCGGCTCCGGATCCGGTTTTGCTTCCGGCAACGGCTGCGCAGTTTTCTCCCCCGGTTCCATCGTCCCGGAGGCAACGGCCTGCCGGGCCTGTGCCGGGCTCAGGACCGGGGCCGCAGGCGCTGCCTCTTCTGCAAACATCTGCAGGTCCATCATGCTCTGTTCGCCCCGGCGGCTCACATCCGCAAAGCGGATATTGTCCGGGTAGCGCTCGGCCAGCAGGGTGAACCCCGCCTTGGCCAGCTCAAAGGCACCCTGCACCCATGCGGCACAGGGTGCGTCGGCCTGCACGGCCAGACGCGGCCCCTCCGGTTCCTCCCAGGCGTCGGCATGGGCATTCTCTTCCCCGGCCAGCAGGTACACCAGTGCCTGCATCAGGGTGCTTGCCCCGGCGCACACGATGTCCTGCCCGGCAGGGGCAAAGCCTGCATGTCCGGCAGCCTCCAGTCGGCAGCTCAGGCCCTCGGGGCCATCCAGCTCGCTGTAACACACTTTCATCATTCTTGTTTCACCTCCTTACAGTTTCACGTTCATGGCGCGGGCCGCAGCGGCCACCGGCAGACTGCCGGGCAGCACCGCACCACCGGTGCCGGTCTGCGGCGGGACCGCCTGCTGCAGCTGTGCCAGCTTCTGGGCCAGTGTGCCGTTCTGCCGCACCCGCTGGCGCACCTTCTCGATGCCCTCAAAGTCCATCATTTCCAGCGCCGCCAAGGCCGCGTCGGCATTGGCGGGGTCGAAAAAGCCCAGCTGATAGCACTCCTTTGCCGTCTCGTTCTGGCTCAGGCGGCTGAAGGTGCTCTTCTTGGCCGCGCTGACCACGATGTCAAAAATGGGCTCCCGGCTGCCCAGCTCCACGCCGCCCACCTCGCGCACCGGCTGCGGGCGCAGGGCTGCCGCCGAGAAGGGCAAAAACTGGTTCTCACCGCTGGGCCCCACGATGCGGAAGATGCGCTGTTCATCATAGAACTGCCGCATCAGCTCGATCATCAGGTAGCACTGGCGGGAGAAGGCCCGGTAGGCGCTCTTGAGCATATCACGGCTCAGTTTGCTTCCGGCTTCCTGCAGGGCCGCAATGGCACTGGCTGCCGTCACACCGCCGGTGGTGCCGCCCTGGGTCATGTCGCGGTTGCCGCTGATCTCCTTCAGCTCCTCGATGCGGCTCTGACGGTAGCTCAGACTGCTGCCCTGCAGACCGGCCGTCTGCAGCGGGCGGAAGCTGTCGTCGTTCAGACGGCCCACCACATGCACGATGTCCCGGCTCAGGTCGGCCAGCTCTTCTTCGTTGACCCCGGCGGTGTCGCTGAGCACATAGCGCTGCCGGGCCGACAGCAGCACGTTCTCGTCCATGGCATGGTTCATCTGGTCGATGGCGGTCTGGCAATCCTTCATCACGTCGATGTAGCCAAAACCCGCCGGGCTGTCCTCTTCCATGAACAGCGGATCGAATACGAAGGGGTACTGCCCGTGGTCGTACAGGCCCCGCTGTGCCAGTGCCGGGTCGTTCTGGCTGGCGTACAGCACCACCCCGTTGCAGAACTTGCAGTAGTGCAGCACCATGCGGCCGCTTTCGTCCGGGCGCTTATAGTACCAGTCCACCACCACACTGCGGGAAGCGGTGTCCGCGCCGTCCTCGTGGATGTAGCGGGGCACATCCAGCACCCCGGCGGTGTGGCCTGCCAGCTGTGGGTAGCGGGCCGTGAGCTGTGCGGTGTCCTCCAGGCTCAGGCTGAAAAAATCCGGTGAGTCCTGGATGTCCGCTACGCCCGGCTCCCAGTAGAGCATCAGCAAGTTCATGGCCCGCACCGCAATATCCCCCACGCCGCCCCGGGCTGCCGGGTCCCAGAACACACCGGTGACCCCGGTGCCCTGCTTGAGCTTGCGCCACCAGCAGTCGCTGTACACCTGCTCGTAATCTGCCTGTTCCAGCACCACCGGCAGCACGCTGGAAAGTGCCCGCGCGGTTGCCTCATCGTCCGCTGCACGGGGCAGCACATTGGGTTCCGGGTAGTTGTCCATGGCATCGGCGTGCTTGTTGGCGATGCTGTTGAACAGCCATCCACTGCTGGGCTGCGCCTTGCCGGGCATCATGGGGTTCTGGTAGTTCTTCCAGTGTCCCATGCGGAACCACAGTTCGTTGTCCACCAGGCGCCTGTCCAGTGCCGCCTTGCCGGCCTTGTAACGCTGCAGGGTCTGTGTGGCCGCAGCCACCTCCGCCGCACCCACTGGCATCGCTTCGTTCTGATAATCGTCCATCGTTCTTCTCCTTCAGATCCTGTAAAATCTTGCCTGCCGGTGCAGGTCCAGCGGGTCATCCGGCGGCGGCAGGGCCGTGCGCCGGGCCGGCGGGCTGATGGGGTTCTCCATCAGCACATACCGGCACTCATCATAAATGTGGTCCTCCTGCCGGGTGTCGATATCCTCCACGTTGCTCTCGTCGTACACGAGGTTCGGCAGCGTGCGGATGAAGTGTTTGCAGGTATTGAACACCTGCAGCATCGGGCGGCCGTCGGCGTCAAAGTTGAGCCGGTAGTGGAACTGCATCTTTCCCGCAAGGCGGGTGTGGTCGCCGGGCTTCCAGTGCAGGAAGTTGGGGCTCCGCTCCATCATGGCCGCGATGCTCTCGCCCCGGCTCTCATCAAAGATGGCCGGGTCGGCAACGCCATGGATCACCCGCCCCCGCAGCACGGGGTCGTTCTGCTCTGCCTCCCGGATGCGCCGGGCCTGTTCCACCGGGTCAATGCGCAGGCCCTCGTTGGGGCGGCCAGTGCAGCCGTACAGCTCCTTGATGCGGTAGAGCCGCCCCTCTTCATCGGCCGCATACCACCCCACCGAGAACGGCTTGGAAAACCCGAAATCGAACCCCCGGTAGATCTGCCAGTGCTTCGGGATGGTAAACGGGGCAATGACGTGGGTCCAGCGCTGATCCTGATAGTGGGCCGGGTCGTTGCGCCACTCGGTGAACACCTGGCCGGAAAAGCTGTCCCAGCTGCCATAGAGCAGCGCCTGCTTTTCCGCTTCCGGCATGGCAGCCAGGCTGGCCAGATAACCGGGATCGTTCTGCAGCAGAGCCGGGTTGTCGAAAATGCTGGAAGGGATGAACACCCTTGCCCGCTGCAGCTTCTGTTCGGTGCCGTCCGGCCGCCGCACCGTGTATTCCTCCACGATGGGCGTGCCGGGTGGGGCCGGGGTGATGAACCGCGCCTTCACCCACCCGTGGCCGATGCCGCCGGGGTTGGTGGTGGCCCGCATGTACACCCGGGTGCCCGGCCCGGTGGGGCGGTTGCGGCTCATCATGTAGCTGTACTCTTCCCATTCAAAATGGGTCAGCTCATCAAAGCCGATGAAGTCGTAGGCCTTGCCCTGGTAATTGGTGCGGTCCTTGGTATACTGCATGGAGCCAAAGTAGATCTTGGCCCCGCTGGGGAAGTTCCACACATGGGCCGTGGCGTTGTACTGCGCCTGTGGAAAGGCCCGGCGGTAGTACATCTGGCTTTTGTCCACCAGATCCGACAACTGCGGGTATGTTTTGCGCAGGATCAACGCTCTGTAATGCGGAATATCCACCTGACGCAGTGCCTCGATGACCAATGCATCGCTTTTTCCGCCGCCGGCCGCGCCGCCGTACAGTGCTTCCGGCTCCGGCCTTCGCATGAACTCGGCCTGCCGGGGCTGGGGCCGCCACACCACCGGGGTCCGGTGTTCCTCTGTGTTCATGGTTCTTCCTCCTCCACCCGCGGCAGCAGCACCACACCGCTCTCCGTTCCTTCCGCCTGCACGCCCTGGTCGTTCAGCGACCGCGCCACCGCAGCCAGATCCTTCAGCACCGCCGTAGCCTCCTTCAGGCCCTTCATCGTCCCGGGGTCCTCTGCCCCGCTGCGGCGGTTTTCCCGCTGCCGGGCATTCAGTTCCCGCACCTGCTGTGCCAGAAGCGTGCTCAGGATGTCGGTGGCCCGGCTCAGGCTGTCCAGCCCCCTGGACGTTTTCCTCTGCCCCATGGTTCGTGTTGGTTCCTCCTTTCTGCCCGGCGGCTCCGGGCTATGGCAACAGCTTACCACGCCTCGTGCTGCCGCAACAGTGTGTGCTTTTTCAGGGCCATTTCGTATTTTTAAACACGATTTTTTCAAATCGTATAATTTCGAGTCTTAAAAAACTCCGTTCTATCGCATCTTTCAGAAAAAGCTGTTTTTTCTCCCAGAAATCCGTTTGCAGTAATTCCGTCCGGAGCGCAAAAAAACTGCGGGGCGCGCTGCCCGGCAGCGGTTTGCCGGAAAGTCCCCACAGTTGAAAAGTTTTTTCAGTTCTCCCGGTAATTTCCGGGAGCTGCACGGTTTCTGTCCGGAAGGGTCGAACCGTGTCATGCAACATTTTGTAATCTTTTTGAAAGAAATCCGACCCTGCTCCGACCGATTTATCCAGAAGTTGCACGTTTATGAAAAATTGTGCTTGTTACGGAAATTATTTTGTCCTTTGAAAATTCCTTTTGTTGAAACAGCACAAAAGAAATCTCAGATTCTTGTGGACTTGTTCTCTTGCAGACCTCTTCGCAGGCGGTTATAATACAAACAGGAAATCCAGGTGCGTGCAATAAATGCGCCTGTGAAATTGCTATGATACGAATGAAGGAGAACACAATTATGAAAATGATTTCTCGTCGTGACTTCCTGAAGGCTTCTGCTGTCGTGGGCGCAACCGCTGCCATGACCGCATGTGGCGGTTCCGCCAGCTCTACTGCTGCTTCCACTGCTTCTTCCGCTGCTGCTTCCAGCACCGCTGCTTCTGCTGCCGGCTCTGCCAACATCGGTGTCTGCATCTATCAGTTCGCTGATAACTTCATGACCCTGTACCGCACCGATCTGGAAGAGTACCTGAAGGACATGGGCTACGCCGTCACCATCATGGACGGCAAGAACGACCAGAACACCCAGACCGAGCAGATCAACACCTTCCTGCAGCAGGGTGTCGATGTCCTGATCATCAACCCCGTGCAGACCACTTCCGCACAGACCATCGTGGACACCGTTTCTCCTTCCGGCACTCCCATCGTGTTCATCAACCGTGAGCCCGACAAGAGCGTTCTGGATTCTTACGCAGACAAGTGCTGCTACGTCGGTGCTGACGCACGTCAGTCCGGTACTTACCAGGGCGAGCTGATCCTGGAGACCGAGACCCAGGGCGATATCAACGGCGACGGCAAGATCACTTACATCATGTGCAAGGGCGACCCCGAGAACATCGACGCTCAGTACCGCACCGAGTACTCCATCAAGGCTCTGACCGATGCCGGCAAGGAAGTCGAGTGCCTGTACGAGTACCTGGACAACTGGGATCAGACCACCGCTCAGCAGGACGTTGCAAACGCTCTGTCTCAGTACGGCGATAAGATCGAAGTCGTGTTCTGCAACAACGACGCAATGGCACTGGGCGCTCTGCAGTCCATCCAGCAGGCCGGCCGCACCGTCGGCAAGGACATCTATCTGGTCGGCGTCGATGCACTGGCCGAGGCTGTTCAGGACGTTCTGGACGGCAACATGACCGGTACCGTGCTGAACGATGACGTGGGCCAGGCCACCGCAGCTGCCGATGCTACCAAGCTGTACGTCGAAGGCTCCGCTGTCGAGCAGTACTACTGGGTCGACTATGTCAAGGTCACCAAGGACAACGCATCTCAGTATGTGAAGTAAGACCAAAGTTCCCCGATTGCAAATGCAAGGTACGCAGTGGACCTTGACGGCTTGACAAAAGCTATAAAGCGCGTGCGTGCGAGAAATTTCTCCGCGCACGCGCCTTGTTTTGAAAAAAGGTTTTTCTGCGGCCTGAAAAAAGAAAAGGAGGCTTCTGCGGAATGTCAGAATACCGTCTGGTAATGAAAGGCGTGGTCAAGACCTTCCCCGGCGTCAAAGCGCTGGATCACGCACAGCTGGAGCTTCGCCCGGGCAAGGTCATGGCGCTGATGGGTGAAAACGGCGCCGGTAAGTCCACATTGATGAAATGCATGTTCGGCATTTACAAGATGGACGAGGGCGAGATCGAATACGAAGGCGAAAAAGTCACCATCCCCACCCCGTTGGATGCACTGAACCGCGGCATTGCCATGGTGCATCAGGAGCTGCAGCCCATCCCGGCCCGTACCGTGGCCGAGAACATCTGGCTGGGGCGCTACCCCACCAAGAGCTATGGCCCCATCACCGTGGTGGATCACCCCAAAATGTACAAGGACACCGAGGAGCTGCTCAAGAAGCTGAAGCTGGACATCAACCCCCATGCAAAGCTCGGCTCCCTGAGCATCGCTCAGATGCAGATGGTGGAAATCGCCAAGGCCGTTTCCGCAAACTGCAAGGTGCTGATCCTGGACGAGCCCACTTCCTCCCTGACCGCAAACGAAGTGGAATCCCTGTTCCGCATCATGCGGGAGCTGAAGGCTCTGGGCGTCGCACTGGTCTACATCAGCCATAAGATGGACGAGATCAAGGTCATCGCCGACGAAGTCACCATCATGCGCGATGGCCAGTACATCGGCAAGTGGGAAGTGGCGAACATGACCAAGGAGCAGATCATCGCCAAGATGGTCGGCCGTGAGCTGTCCAACCTGTTCCCCCCGCTGGAGAATCATCCCTCCGACGAAGTGATGATGAAGGTGGAGGACTTCACCTCCATCCATCCCCGCTCCTTCCGCCACTGCAGCTTTGAGCTGAAAAAGGGCGAGATCCTGGGCGTGGCCGGTCTGGTGGGTGCCCAGCGTACCGAACTGATGGAAGGCATCTTCGGCCTGCGTGCCCACACCTCCGGCAAGGTGTGGATCAAGGGCGAAGAGGTCACCATCAAGCAGCCCCGCGACGCCATCCGCAAGAGCGTGGCTCTGCTGACCGAGGACCGCCGCGCCACCGGCATCATGGGTGTGCTGAGCGTGGCCGACAACATCTCCATCGCTTCGCTGGACGCCCTGCGCAAGGGCCCCATCATGCTGGACAACAAGAAGATCCTGGATCTGGTGGCCACCAACAAAGAGAAGATGGCCATCAAGGTGCCCAGCCCCAAGACCCAGATCAAGAGCCTGTCCGGCGGCAACCAGCAGAAGGTCCTGATCGCCCGCTGGCTGGCCAACAACCCCGATGTGCTGATCCTGGACGAGCCCACCCGCGGCATCGACGTCGGTGCCAAGTACGAGATCTACTGCATCATTGCCGAGCTGGCCAAGCAGGGCAAGAGCATCATCATGATCTCCTCCGAAATGAGCGAGATCATTGGTATGTCCAACCGTGTCATGGTCATGTGCGACGGCCGCATCACCGGCTTCATCGACGGCAAGGACGCCACCCAGGAAAACATCATGGCTCTGGCCACTCAGTTCGAGACCGCACCCACCGCTGCGGCGAATCAGTAAATAAGGAGGCTGTCTATCGTGGAAGCTACCAAAAAATTGAATGGCAAGGCTGTGGCCAAATGGTTCAGCAACAACGCCATTATCGTGATGATGCTGGCCGTGTCCCTGATCGTCGGCATCATGCATCCCAACTTCTTCTCGGGCACGAACATGATCAACCTGTTCAAGAACGTGTCCATCCGCTACATCATCGCACTGGGTATTTCCGGCTGCCTGATCACCACCGGCAACGACCTGTCGGCCGGTCGTCTGGCTGGTTTTGCCGCCTGCCTGGCCTGCATCTTTGCGCAGACCGAGGGCGCAGCCGGTAAGTTCTACCCCAACATGCACACCCTGCCCACCCCGGTGGTGTTCATCCTGGTCATCGCCATCTGCGCCATCGTCGGCCTGTGCAACGGTCTGGTGGTCAGCTACCTGAAGGTGCAGCCCTTCATCGCAACCCTGGGCATGCAGCAGGTGGTCTACGGTATCTGCCTGGTGTACACCGGCGGTACCCCCATTGGCTCCCTGAACAAGAACTTCACCTCCCTGGCCTCCAACACCATCATCGGCATCCCCGTGCTGATCTGGATCGCTCTGGTCGTGGCCGCGTGCTTCTGGTTCCTGTACAACAAGACCCGTCACGGCAAATACATGTACGCCATCGGCGGCAACGAAGCTGCTGCTGAGGTGGCCGGTGTCAACGTGCACGCTACCAAGATCCGCATCTACATCCTGGCTTCCTGCATGTTCGGTCTGGCAGGCTGCCTGCTGGCTGCAAAGTCCGGCGGCGCATCCGTCAACACCGCAATGGGCTATGAGCTGGACGCCATCGCAGCCTGCACCATCGGCGGTGTTTCCACCACCGGCGGCGTCGGCACCGTGCCCGGCGTTCTGGTCGGCGTTCTGGTCTTTGAGCTGATGAAGGTCGCTCTGCAGTTCATGAACGTCAACTCCTCTTACACCTACATCGTCCAGGGTCTGGTCATCATCGTGGCTGTGGCCATTGATATCCGCAAGTACCTGGCAAAGAAGTAAGCCCTCTCTTCTGTGGGCCGTCTGCCTTTTGGGCGGGCGGCCCCTTTTTTTGTTCATGTTTGTGTGCTATCATAAAAGCAACAACCATCAGGAGGTGCAGTATGGCACAAAAAGACCTCACCCCTGCCGAGCGCGAGGCAGAGCTTGCCCGGCGCGAAGCCGTTCTGGCTGCCCGCGAAGCACAGCTGGCACAAGAGCAGGCCGAGCTTGCCGATCAGCGGGCCGACTTTGAACAAGGCAAAAAGTCCCTGCTTGACAACGGCGACAAGAACTTTGTCAATCCCAAGGAAAAGCTCTACGATCATTTTCCCCTCACCGTCCATCAAATGGACATCATCATCGGGGTGCTGTTTGCGCTCATCGCCCTGTTTCTGATCCTGGGCGTGACCCACACCAGCTTCTTTGGCCTGTTCGGCGGCTGAATCTGTCCGGCTCCTCCGGAAACGGAGGAGCCTTTTTTGATGCCCTGCCCAACGCTTCTTCGCTGCATACTTTTGCAAAAGTGATTGCATTTCATCCGCAATATGACTATACTTTATAGCAAGCCAACTTTTTAATGCAACAGCAACAACGTTGGTTTGCATATCGCAGATATGCTGCTACTGTTGCGCTAATTTCCAGCCTTGTGATAATAAGAAGCTGCCGGGTTTGCGGCAGCGGAAAAAGGGGTGTATAAAAGTATGAAACGCAAATGGATCGCGGCACTGCTGGCCGGTTGTATGTTGGCCGCACTGTTGCTCACCGGCTGCTCTGCCGCCGAGACGGTCAAGCGTCTGCGCTTTGGCGTTGCCGGCGAGGGTGGTGTCTACCACAATTTTGGTGAGCAGTTTGCCGCGCTGGAAAACGAGACTTCCAACGGCACCATCGAGCTCCGGACCACCGCCGGTTCAGCCGCCAACCTGCGCCTGCTCACCGGCGAATACCTGCAGCTGGCCATTGCGCAGGCCGACCTCGCACAGGACGCCTGCAACCAGACCGGCATTTTTGCAGAGGAGGAGGATATCCGCGGCTTCGGCGCGGTAGCAGCCCTGTACACCGAGGCCTGTCAGGTCATCGTGCGGGCCGACTCAGACATCCAGTCCATCGAGGACCTGCAGGGCAAAACCGTGAGCATCGGCGCGGAGGAATCCGGCTCCGAGCAGAATGCCCTTCAGATCCTGTCTGCCTACGGCCTGAACGACCGCCTGGTGGACACCATCAACCTGAACTATACCGACGCTGCCGACCAGCTCAAGGCCGGTAAGATCGACGCCATCGTCATCACAGTCGGCATCCCCAGCCCGGTGGTCACCGAGCTGGCAGGCGAATGCGGCATCCGTCTGCTGAATGTGGACGGCACCGCGGCGCAGCGCCTGCTGAGCAGCTACAACGCCTACCGTGAGGTCACCATCCCGGCCGGCACTTATCCCGGCCAGGACGCCGACGTGCAGACCGTGGGCGTCAAAGCCGTTCTGCTGGCCAGCGATTCTCTGCCCGCAAAGCAGGTGCAGCAGCTCACCGAACTGCTGTTCTCCAGCCGGGAAGCGCTGGAAGAGCAGCTTGGCCTTGCACTGGACCCGGAGACCGACGCAGTAGAGGGCGTTGGCATCCCCTTCCACGCAGGCGCAGCGGCCTGGTATAAGCAGGCCGGAATTACGGTGGACTGAGTCTGCCGGGAAATCGAGGGAAAGCAATGAAGATCGAATTGGATATGTATCAGACCCTGGCCCTTGCGGTGCTGGTGCTGATGCTGGGCAAGTTTCTGCGGGAACGGGTGCGCCTGCTGGATAAATTCTGCATCCCCGCGCCGGTCATCGGCGGCGTGCTGTTTGCCATTTTCACCTGCATCTGCTATGTGACCGGCGTGGCAGAGTTCGCCTTTGACGACACCCTCAAAGAGGTGTGCATGGTCATGTTCTTCACCTCGGTGGGCTTTCAGGCCAACCTCAAGGTGTTGAAAAGCGGCGGCAAGGCCATGATCGTGTTCCTGGGCGTCGTCATCGTGCTGATCGTCAGCCAGAACTTCCTGGCCGTTGGGCTGGCCAACCTGCTGGGTGTGGACCCGCTGGTGGGCCTTTGCACCGGCTCCATCCCCATGGTGGGCGGCCACGGCACCGCCGGTGCCTTTGGCCCGGTGCTGGAGGACTTTGGCATCAAGGGTGCCACCACCCTGTGCACCGCCGCCGCCACCTACGGCCTGATCGCCGGCAGCATGATGGGCGGCCCGCTCGGCAAGATGCTCATTGAGCGCCACCACCTGCTGGACACCATCGTGCCCGAGGACGACAGCCTGCTGGTGGAAGAAGAGATCAAGCACGAGCGTCACAGCAGCATGTACCCCGCCGCCAGCTTCCAGCTGATCATCGCCATGGGCATCGGCACGGTGCTGAGCAAGCTGCTCAGCCTGACCGGCATGACCTTTCCCATCTACATCGGTGCCATGATCGCCGCCGCCTGCATCCGCAATCTGGGCGAATACGGCGGCAAGTTCACGGTATATATGGGCGAGATCAACGACATCGGCGGCATCTGCCTGTCGCTCTTCCTTGGCATGGCCATGATCACCCTGAAGATCTGGCAGCTGGCCGAGCTGGCTCTGCCGCTGGTGGTGCTGCTGGCCGGTCAGACCCTGTTCATGATCCTATATTCTTTTGCGATCGTGTACAACGTCATGGGCCGCGACTACGACGCGGCCGTCATCGTTTCCGGCACCTGCGGCTTCGGCATGGGTGCCACCCCCAACGCCATGGCCAACATGCAGGCCGTGTGCGACAAGTATTCCCCTTCCGTCAAGGCCTATCTGCTCATCCCGCTGGTGGGCAGTCTGTTCGCGGATTTCATCAACAGCCTTGTCATTACGGTATTCATCAACTTTATCTGATCCTGTCTTGAACTTTCGGTGTGCCCCGCACACCGGGAAAGGAGCATCATCATGTCGCTGAAACACCACCTGAAGATGTGGTTCCAACAAAAGATCTGGAGCAAGCCGGACAAGTCTCATTCGGAGGAAACGGTGGCTCTGCCGGAGGTCCATACCGGCAAGGTACACCACCCCGCAGAAGACACCTCTCATGCCACCGGGGAGCATCCTCACGCCGAGGACCCCATCCATTACGACAACGTGGCCATTCCCGAGGTGCACATCCGCCCCCGTCGGCACCAATAAGCTCCACAGACAAAAAAGCTGCTGCCCTCCCTTTGCGGGAAGGCAGCAGCTTTTTGCTTTGTGTTTGTATGGAACCTTACAGGCAGATGTACTTCAGGATGAACAGCACGGTCAGCACATACATCAGCGGGCTGATCTTCTTTTCCTTGGCCTTGCCGGTGACCACATTGATGATGGTCCAGGAGATCACACCAATGGCAATGCCCTCAGAGATGCTGTATGCAGTGGGCATGGCCAGGATGGTCAGGAAGGCGGGGATGCCCTCGCTGGGGTCGTTGAAGTCGATCTTGACCGCGGAGCCCATCATGTAGAAGCCCACGATGATCAGAGCCGGAGCCGTTGCAAAGCTGGGGATGGTCAGGAACAGCGGGCTGAAGATGGTAGCCAGCAGGAACAGCACACCGGTGGTCATGCTGGTCAGGCCGGTGCGGCCGCCCTCGGTCACACCGGAAGCGCTCTCCACAAAGGTGGTAGTGGTGGAAGTACCCAGCACAGCACCGGCGCAGGTGGCGATGGAGTCTGCCATCAGAGCACCCTTGATGCGGGGCAGCTTGCCGTCCTCGTCCAGCATGTCGGCCTTGGATGCCACGCCGATCAGGGTGCCCAGGGTGTCAAACAGGTCCACGAACAGGAAGGAGAACATGACGGCAAAGAAGTTCAGGATGCCGACGCCGGAGAAATCCGTCTTGAACACCTGACCAAAAGTCTTGCCCAGAGCCGAGAAGTCAAAGCTGACAAAAGCGGTGGGGATCACGCTGTACATGCCCGCATCCGCATTGGGCACATAGATGCCGGTGACCTCGCAGAGGATGCCCAGCACCCAGGTGATCAGGATGCCGTACAGGATGCCGCCCTTGACCTTCTTCACCAGCAGGATGGCGGTGATGGCCACGCCGATGAGGGCCAGGATGGCACCCACGCCCACGCTGTGGAAGGTCTCGCCTTTGAAGTGCTGGTAGGTGACCAGCGTAGAGTCGCTGTTCACGATCAGCTTGGCGTTCTGCAGGCCGACAAAGGCCACGAACAGGCCGATGCCCACGCTGACCGCGCTCTTCAGGGTCATGGGGATGGCGTTGAAGATGCCCTCACGCACATTGGTCAGGGACAGCGCGATGAAGATGATGCCCTCCACAAACACGGCCATCAGGGCCAGCTGCCAGCTGTAGCCCATGGTCAGCACGACCGTGTAGGAGAAATAGGCGTTCAGGCCCATGCCGGGGGCCAGAGCAAACGGGTAGTTGGCCAGCAGAGCCATCAGGGCCGTGCCCACAAAGGATGCCAGTGCGGTGGCGATCAGCACAGCCTCCGAGTCCATGCCGGAAGCCGACAGGATGTTGGGGTTGACCGCAAGGATGTAGGCCATAGTCATGAAGGTAGTGATGCCTGCCATGATCTCGGTCTTTGCATCGGTGTGGTTTTCCTTCAGATGAAAGACATTTTCTAACATGAAAAAACCTCCGTTCTTTTGTTGCTTCTGCCGGTTGCGGCGGCAGAAGAGGAACAGGTTTCATTTTAGCACGAATCGTCACAGAATGTCCACAGCTCAGAAACAAAATAATGCGTTTTGGGAAGTTTTTGTCGAAAGAGTACGACTTTATAAGTTGTGCTGTACAACAATTATCCATACAGGGAGGACATTTTTCCTGTTTTTAAAAACAACATGACCCCCGGCAGCGTACAGCTTCCGGGGGTCGTAACGTTCTGCTCTGCGCTTACAGATGCAGCACGATCTTTGCAACATTGAAGTAGATCAGCAGTGTGGTGGCATCCACGATGGTGGTGATCAGCGGCGACGCCATCACGGCCGGGTCCACATGCAGTTTTTCTGCCGCCACGGGCAGCAGTCCGCCGATGAGCTGCGACAGCAGGATGGTGCAGATCAGGGTCAGGCACACCACCAGCGCCACCGGAGCGGTCACCTTGTCGAACAGCAGCAGTTTTGCAAAGTTGCACACCGCCAGCGTTGCGCCGCACAGCAGGGCCACCCGGCTCTCCCTCCACAGGATGCGGGGCAGGTCGTGGGACTGGATCTCGCCCACCGCCATGCCGCGGATGATGGTGGAGGTGCTCTGACTGCCCGCGTTGCCGCCGGCATCGGTCAGCATGGGGATGTACGCCGGCAGCACCGGCACCGCCGCCAGGGCGTCCTCATACCCCCGGATGACCAGACTGGAGAAGGTGGCGCTGATCATCAAAAACAGCAGCCAGGGCGCACGGCTCTTGTACAGGTCCCACATGCTCTGCTTGAAGTAGGGCTTGTCGGACGGGCCGATGGCGTTCATCTTGGCGATATCCTCGCTGGCCTCGTCCTGCAGGATGCTGATGGCATCGTCAATGGTCACGATGCCCACCAGCCGGTTTTCGGCGTCCACCACCGGAATGGCCAGAAAACCGTATTTTTCAAACAGGTGGGAAACATCCTCCTGGTCGGTGGTGGTGGTCACACTGACCACATTGGTGTCCATCAGGTCCCGGATGGGTTCTGCGGTGTCCTTGGCCAGCACCAGCGCCCGCAGCGACACCACGCCCACCAGCTTGCGGCTGCCGTCGGTCACATAGCAGTTGTTGATGGTCTCCTTGTCAAAGCCGTTCTGGCGGATGGCCTCCATGGCCTGCGCCACCGTCATGTCCGGGCGCAGCTCCATCAGCTCGGTGGTCATCACGCCGCCGGCGGAGTCCTCCGGGTACTGGAGCAGTTCGTTGATCATGCGGCGGGTGGCGGGGTCGGCCTGGCTCAGAATGCGCTTGACCACATTGGCCGGCATCTCCTCCACAAGGTCGGTCGCATCGTCCACGCACAGCTCGTCCACCACGGCCTTCAGCTCGGTATCGGTCAGGCCGTCGATCAGCTTCTGCTGGGTGGCAGGGGTCAGCTCGGTGAATACATCCGCCGCCAGGTCCTTGGGGCACAGACGGAACAGCACCGGGAGCTTTTCGGCCGGCAGGTCCTCGAACACGGCGGCCAGGTCGGGAGCCGGCAGGGTCTCCATCACATCCCGCAGGCTCTGGTATTTTTTGGCGTCATCCAGATTCGCCAGCATGGTCTTGAGGGTATTGATCGAAATTTCAGACATAAAAAAGCTGCCTCCTTTTTTACCAGGCGGCAGCGGACACTTTCATTTCCGGGGAAGGCAAACACACCGTGCGTTCTCACGCACAGCCGGGCCGTTCTCCGGCATGCAAAAAGGCTGCCGTCTGGTTCTTTGATCGGGGATATAAACTGCCGCTGCTTCCAGCAGGTTCCATGACGACCACCTCGTTTTTCTGTCGTAAAAAGGCACTTTGGCCTTTTCCGCCCATTACTTTACCACGGCCGGAGCCGTTCGTCAACCCCGCCCCGCAAATTTTACAGCTTCTTTGCAGGGCCGCGCGCCTTTGTGCAACTGTATCAACCTCAGCCGTTGTTTTTCGGCAGATTCCACCCTTGTTCCGAAGCCCAAAACCCTCTATGATTATGGTACAGCGTGGCTCTGGGCAGCGGCGGCCCGGAAGCCAAAGCCGCCGACGACGATGTGACCGACGATGTGGACAAAGACGGCCTGTACAACGCCTTTGTGCACCTCGGCCTGATTTAACACAACCGCTCAACAAGTCAGAATCCCCCTGCCCGTTCCGGCATCTGCCGGGATGGACAGGGGGATTCTGCATGAAGGAGAAAAAGTGAAGAAAAAGATTTCGGAGATGGTATCGCACAAAAGGCAGGATACCACCGCCACGGTGATACCCTGCCTTTACTTGCTCCTGTTTACCGTTCTGCGTACTCTCGCCGCAGGACTTCCCGTAAACAAAAAACGTACCCGAACCCTTTCTCATAGAGAATCGGGTCCGGGTACGAACTGTATGGTGGAGAATTAGGGACTCGAACCCCAGACCCCCTGCGTGTGATGCAGGTGCTCTAACCAGCTGAGCTAATCCTCCATATTCTGTTGTTTTGTTTGGTGCTCCGAATTGGAACGTGATTATTATAGCACGGCCCCGGGCAAATTGCAAGCCCTATTTTCAAAAAATTTCAAATTTTTTTCCGCGCGGCATTCCGGTTGCGCTCCGGGGCAAAATCGTGTATACTGAAGGCGGAAACGTTCCGCAGGAAAAGAGGTTTTTAAAATGTTGACACTGCGTGGAATTATCACCCTGCTGGTGCTGGCCGTCCTGTTTGCACTGGCCGTTGTGTGGATCTCCAAGAACGGCGGCTGGAAGGGCGAGGGCTGCGGCGGCAACTGTGCGTCCTGCCACAGCCGCTGCGAAAACCCGGAGCACAAAAAGCCGTAACGCTTAAAGCACCCCCGTCTGCTCTGATATATGCCCCCATTCCGGACAACCGGAATGGGGGCATTTTCATGAAATAGAGATGCGAGCGCAAAAAGAAATGCATTGAATTACATCGACAAGCAACCGGTCGAAAGAGAACCAACATTCCCACAAAGGCGATGCAGGTGATGACGCAGAAGGCCAGCACATACCAGCCGATCTGCTTGGCAAGGTTGCCCTTGCTGCGAAACACGAAGTTGCGCTGGATGAGGAAGTTGATGCACTCGCCAATGACCATCGCAATCATAGAGGTTGTCTTTGATGTCTGCACTCTCCAGCCGCTGTGCGTGGACTCCCTGGGCAGAAGCAGAAAAAACTCCCCCTGATTTCCGAAACGGGAAATCAGGGGGAGTTGATGCTTTAAGTTTTCAACGTTTTGCTCGTTTGACGCTGGTTTTCCACATCTTTGCACCGTGAACGCAAGAAAAAGGGCTGCTGCACGGTATTTGTGCAGCAGCCCCTTCAGCTTACTTCATGGGGACAGAGAATATCCGGGGCAGCGCTTCCGAAACGCTGTCATTAGTGCAGTTCGGGCCAGTAGTCCTTATTGGCAACGATCAGGTCGTCCAGGATCTCCTTGGCCACCTTGGCACTGGGCACGGTCTTGCTGAGGGTCAGAGCCTGCCACAGCTTCTGATAGCTGTGCTCGCAGTAGGCTTCCACCACCAGCTTTTCCACGGCGACCTGCTGGTTCATCATGCCCAGCTGGAAGGTGGGGATCTCACCCTGGCACAGAGGTTCGGGGCCGTCGTTGCCCACCAGGCAGGGCACCTCTACCATGGCGTGGGGGTCAAAGTTGCTGATGGCACCCTTGTTCTCCACGATGCAGAGCATCCGCTCGTGGGTGTTGTAGGCAATGGCACGGGCCAGGTCTACGATAAAGCTGGCGTGGTTGTCGATGCTGAACTCATCGCCGTGGAACTCGCCGGAGGCGGTAATGGCACGGGCAGCACCAAACACGTTCTTTTCGCGGCCGTTAATGACCTCGTTGGCACGGGTGTAGTTGGGATCGCTGTGCTCCACCACATAGTCCGGGAACAGGTAGTACTTCAGGTAGGTGTTGGGCAGGCAATCCGGGGTAACAGCCTGCAGGGCTGCCGCCTTGCGGTGGGTCTCCTGCCAGCTGGCATCCATGTGCTGGGTCTCAATGGCCTTCTGGGTCAGATAGCCGTGTTTGCTGACATAGTCAATGAGCTGGGGAGTGTAGTCGGTGCCGTCCTTGCCCTTCACGCTGGTCCACCAGCCAAAGTGGTTCAGGCCGTAGTACTTCACGTCCAGGTCCTTGGGGGTCTTGCCCACGATGTAGCTCATGCGGCGCAGGGTGCCCACCGGCATATCGCAGATGTTGATGATCTTGGAGTTGGGCCGCAGCACACGGCAGGCTTCTGCCACGATGGAGGCAGGGTTGGAGTAGTTGAGCATCCAGCAGTTGGGGCTGTAGGCCTCCATGTAGTCAATGAGCTGCATGATGTCCGGGATGCTCCGCAGGCCGTAGGCAATGCCGCCGGGGCCGCAGGTCTCCTGGCCCACCACGCCGTGGCGCAGGGGGATCTTTTCGTCCTGCTCACGCATGGGGTAGCCGCCGCTGCGGATGTGGGCCATGCAGAAGTCCACGTCGGTAAAGGCTTCCTTGGGGTCGGTGGTGTAGCTGAACGCCACATCCGGTGCCACCTTCTTCATAGCCAGGGCCACAGCATCCGCAATGGTCTTCTGACGCTCCGGGTTGTTGTCATAGAGCTTCAGGCTGCGGATGGGGAACCGATCCAGGCTGTGCATCAGCATCATGACGATGCCCGGCGTGTAGGTACTGCCGCCGCCTGCAATGACGATGGAAAACTTTTTCATGGAATATTACCCTCCCTTTTACTGGATGTTTTGATATGGGTGTTGGAATGCAAGATCTTATTCTTCGCCGCTGAGGCCCAGCTCAGCGTCCACTGCCTTGCGGACAGCGTTGACCTTCAGGCCGTAGACCACCTGGACATTTTTGCCCTTGTGGATCACGGCAGAAGCACCGGTCTGGTTTTTCAGCACATCGTCCTGGACCTTGTCGGGATCTGCCAGCTCGGTACGCAGACGGGTGTAGCAGTTGGTGACCTTCAGGATGTTGTCCTTGCCGCCCAGAGCCTCCACGATGACAGCAGCGTCCACGGTGTTGTCAGCAGCAGGGGCAGCAGCGGTGCCGTTCTCAGCAGCCACCTTGGCCTTGTACTCGGACTTGGAGTGGAGCTTCATCTCCATGCCCTCTGCCTCACGGCCCAGGGTGTGGAGGTTCAGCTTCACGATGAGCACCCGGAAGATCACATAGTACAGGAAGAAGTACAGCACGCCCACAGCGATGTAGATGGGCCAACGGGTCTTGCCAATGCCCAGGGGCAGGTTGTACAGCAGGAAGTCGATGAAGCCGTTGGGGCCGATAGCACGGCAGCCCAGCAGGTTCAGGACCACAAAGCTGGAACCAGCCAGAACGGCATGGACCACAAACAGGATGGGAGCCACGAACAGGAAGCTGAACTCGATGGGCTCGGTAACGCCGGCAATAAAGGAAGTGACGGCGGCGGTGATCAGAACGGGCTTGATCTTCTCACGGTTCTCGGGGCGAGCGGTCTGGTACATGGCCAGGCAGGCACCGATCAGGCCGAACATCTTGGAGATGCCGCGAGCGTCCCAGATGACGGACTGGCTCAGCACGGCAACGGAAGGATCAGCGATCTCAGCGTAGTAGATGTTGCGGGCACCCTCCAGCACCTGACCGCCCACGGTGGCAGTGCCGCCCAGAGAAGTGTACAGGAACGGGGTGTAGACCAGATGGTGCAGACCGGTGGGGATCAGCAGACGCTCCAGCGTGCCGTAGATGAACAGGCCAAAGTTGCCTGCGCTGCGGATAAAGCCGCCCAGCGCATTGATGCCAGCCTGTGCATACGGCCACACAAAGGTGAACAGCACTGCCAGCACCACCATGACGGGGATCAGCACGATGAACACAAAACGGGTGCCGCCGTAGATCTGGAAGGCGTTGTTGAACTCAGTCTCGCAGAAGCGGTTGTGTACATAGGCCACCACAATGCCCAGCAGCAGGCCGATGAACACGCCCATGTCCAGCACCTGGACACCCAGGACCATGGCCTGGCCGGTGCCGGAAAGGCTGCCCTCCACCAGCATACCACGCATATTCATAAACTTGTTCATGGCGTTGAGGAACACCAGGAAGGCCAGCAGAGAGATAAAGCCTGCCTCAGACTTTTTCTTGTTGGCCAGGCCCACGCTGAGGCCCACGCAGAAGATAACGCCCAGATTGCCCAGGATGGCGTTGAGCGAACCGGACAGCAGCGTGCCGAAGCCGATGGTGACCGGGTTGTTCAGGAACGGCAGCACTGCCTGCAGCCGGACGTTGGTGAACAGGTTGCCCACAGCGATGAGAATACCGGCAATGGGCAGGATCAGAACGGGGATGAACATTGCTTTGGAGAACCGCTGCAATGCATCCATTACCTTATCCTTCATGGGTTGACTCCTTTTCATTTACAATTCCAAAAACCATTCTCCTGGGATGCGTCCATCCCCTGGGACCCGGCCGGGTCTGTGATGCTACTATCTCACAAACCAACGCAAGTGTAAACATTTTTTGAACAAATGAAAACGCGTTACCCAAAACAGTAACGCGTTTCTATTGCTTTTGTTTAAGAACCCATGATTTTTTTGTGCGAAGTGCACAGACATCCTTACTTGATGCCGTTTTCCATGCACAGGCGGCGGTACTCGTAGGTAATCAGCTCGATGAGCATCATCACCTGTGGAAAAAAGGTGTTGGGCATGGTGTTCTGGTCGTCCAGCTTCCACTGGTTCTCCACCCGGAACCACAGGTCGGCGTACCGGCCCACGCTGTTCTCCTGCTCCCCGGTAATTGCCACAGTGCACACGCCGTTTTCCTGCGCGGTCTTGATCTTGTCGCGCACCATCGAGGTCTCACCGGATTTGGAGATGCAGAAAAACATCCCCATCCGGTCCAGGGTATTTTCAAAAATGCCCACCGAGTCGCCGCCGGTGGCACTGAAGCACAGGATGCCCATGTTCACCAGCTTCTGGGTCAGGTAGGTGGCCACCGTGCCGGAAAACCCGGTACCATAGACAAAGGTCATCTTGTCCCGCTGCTCCAGCAGCTTTTCGGCGCAGACCTTCAGCTGGGTGTAGGTGTTGTAGTTCAGCAAGGACTGGGTGCTGAAGCCGTTGAGGAAATCTTCCTCCTCCTGCATGGTCTGATGCGGTGTCTCGGTAAAGGAGCGCAGCTTGTAGCACATATCCACAAAGCCACTGTAATTCATCTTGCGCGCCAGCCGCATAATGGTGGAGGTGGAGGTATAGTTCGCCCGCGCCACCCCGCGCACACCCTCGGTCTGTACCGTGTCCAGATGGTCCAGGATATATTCCAGCACGGTGCGCTCCGTGTCGGTCAGATTTTTTCCCTGCGTGATTTTTTCGATGTTCAAAAAAGCACCCCCTGTGCCGGTTTATCCTGCATCGTTCGCCAGCTCTTTTTCTGCGGTCTTAATGGTATCGTACCGCTTATTCATGTAAACGTCAAGAACAGATTTCCGGACGATAGGATCGTTGCCAACAAGGCTTACTGGCCGGAGTTGCACTGATACCAGAATCTACGGAAGTCAAAGGGCATTACACAAAGCATGTCTCGGAAAGCCACTTGTCTGGACAATGCGGTTGCCGAGAACTTCTTTGGACTGCTCAAGACTGAACTGTTCTATTTAGAAAAATTTGATTCCCTTGACCAGCTGGAAAAGGCTATTGTTGAGTACATCGACTATTACAACAATCGCCGAATCAAATTAAAACTAAACGGCCTGAGCCCTGTGCAGTACAGGATTCAGACCGTTGGGGCCGCTTAATTTGATTTTTGTCTAACTTTTGGGGTTCATTTCAAAATTGACGGTGAGCCTTATTTTACGCTTGATTTTTAGCGATAATTCGCTATAAAATCCTTATGCTCTCGGGTTTTTAATAGCAGCTTGAGCGGGTGCCAAAATTACAGAGCGTTCGGAGTAACGATGATACGTTATTTGTGAATTTCCAATGTGTTTTACCCCATCTCCGCAATGATCTTCTCCAAATTTTCTTCCTGCAAATAGAATTCCGGCAGTTTTGCCTTGTCATATAGAACGAATGGGCGGCGTTTGCAAGGAGCAGTCATACACAAAACGCCCCCGGCTTCCTGTCATGGAAACCGGGGGCGCTGCGGTTTTATGGGAAACGCCTCAGGCGCTGCAAAGCCTCAGTGCAGCAGAGAGCTGACCCATGCCCGGGCGGCCGTCTTGGCCTGGAGCTTATTGTACATCTTCAGGGTGGTGTTGTACACCTTCTGGCTCATGGCATTGCTGGCGTTGGTGGCGGCAGCCTGCTTGGCCTCAAGCGTGTCGGCGGCGGCAACGGCGGCCTTCATATCGGCGTAGTCGGCCATGATCTCCTGCTGGAGCGCGGCATAGCTGGCCTTGGCTGCTGCCCGATCCTTTGCGGTGACCTGATTGCCATTGCTGCCGTAGGTCAGCAGGTTGGAGAGGGCGTCACGCACGCCGTAGAAGGAGTCGGTCCAGTCGTCCGGGTAGGTATAGTAGCGGCCCTTGGCATCCTGATACCAGACGCCCTCGGTGGGCTGCTCGTCGGAACGGGTGACCTTATGGACCGAGACCTTGTAGACATCTGCGGTGTCGGTGGTCAGCATCGGATAGTAAGGGACGAAGGCGTTGTACACGTCGTCGTCAAAAGCGGTCCACTCGGTAATGGCGGTGTTCAGATCGCCGGTGGCGCTCACCTGGAACAGATGCGTCTCCACATTGCCCGTCTTGCCGATGGGCTCGGTCTGAAAGAAGTGGATGGAATCCTCCACCGAGAACTTCTTGGTCAACTGAATGTTGGAGTAGACCGGGACGATGGCACCGTTCTCGCCGACGTTGCTGATAGCAAAGTCGGTCTCGCTGTAGTTGTCCTTCGTAAAGGTGTCGGTGCCGTACAGGCAGTTCAGGCCGGCTGCCATGCGGTCCGATGCGATGTCGCCGTTGTAGGAGGCATCCAGATCGATGACATTGGCAGCGGCGTCGCCCACAAAGGTACCGGCCTTCTGGGCCACGGAAATCAGGTTGGCAGAGGCCACCACATGGTCGGTGTCATCCAGATCGATCTTGCCCATAGCGGCGATGTTGGGCTGCATGAAGACCACGCTGGAGGAGAGCTTCAGGGCAAGGTAGGTGTGGCCCGTCAGGTTCTCCACGAACCAGGTCTCGTTCTGGTCGGCAATGAACACGCCGGAGCCACCGGCCGCACCGGCGTTGTCGTAGATGGAGGTCAGCAGGGCAACACCCTCGCGGGCCGTGGAAGCTTCGCTCAGCAGCACCGTGGTGATCTCGGCTTCCTCAATGCCGTTGTCCACATAGGGGTCTACGCTCAGCACGGCGTCGGTGCCGTAGAGAGACTCTGTGGCAGAGACCATGACGCCCTTCTCATTGGTGCCAGCCTCCTCATAGGGGGTGTGCTCGTGGGTGCTGTCGCAGTCCGGGCAGACACCCAGACCGTTGTCGTCCCGGCGGGCGGTGTAGCGGTAGCTGTCGTGGGTGAAGGTGTAGGTAAAGCCGTAGCAGCCCTCGTACACCTCGCCCGCGGTGTGCTTCCCGGCGGGGCTGATGTTGAACAGCTTGTTGTAATCGTTGGTGCCCAGATCCTCGATCCGGCCAAACATGGTGGTGCCATCCTCGGTGAGGTCGCTGCCAACATAGAGTGCCGTGCAGGCGAAGGCGGAAGGAACCACGGCAAGCGTCATCGCACAGGCGATGAAAGCCGCAGCAATTTTCTTCTTCAAAGACATAATAGTATCGATCCCTCTCTTGTTGATTGTCGGCATTTCGTCGGCAGGTGTCATAATACACCCATTTTAATGAAAATGCAAGTATTTTCCCGAAATTTTAGCATATATTCATTTTTATATGGTATATATTCATACCGTGTTTTTCATCTACCCCTCCGTGAACGCAAAAAACCGCCCCGGCTTTCTATCACAGAAACCGAGGCGGTTCGTTATGCTTTATTCGTGCTTTCTCAAGCCCTCACGCGATTACTTGCGGGGGTTCTTGATCGCAGCCTGGGCGGGTGCCAAAATTACAGGGCGTTGGACATCATTCTTCTCCCTCCGGGTACTGCTCAACGCTTCCTTTTGAACTGAGCAGCATCGGCTTGCGATGTTTTTTTACTTCTTCTATTTTCATCACACGGATGGCAAACATCCAATCATCGCCAAAGTCATAATGGAGCGAGAATTTTTGTCCTTCGATCAGCCCCAGTTCATCCAATGCAATATCGGTTCCTTCTGCGTCATCTTCGTCAAACAGATCATCTTCCATCGGATTGAATCGATAGCAGTCTTCGCTGTACATCTTGTTGTCCATGCAAAATTCATACAGATGCTCTGCCGTAAAACCAAATGCATTCAAAATCGCCATGCAGAGCTGATCCAGTGTATCCGTACCACAGATGGTTATCGTTCTGTATACGCTGCGCCCAAGCCCTGCCGGATAAACCTTTAATGTATACTGTATCCTCATTACGATTCCACTTTCTTTTGATTTTATTTCAATTCGACTTTCTGCATCTGTCCCAAAATCGCGTTTTTCACACCATCCCTCAGATAGGCCTCATTCAGCGTTTTCTTGGTATAATTCAGATATGTTCCCGCCGTTTTCTCCGTCAGAAGCGCCGTAAAGTAACGCTCCCAGCTAAAATATTCCTTGCTGTCGATGTAGTCAGACGGTGTCTGCAAAATCTGTGCAACCTCCGTATCTTTCAGGATCCCAGAAGAAAGTACTAACCATTCAAAAGAATCTGGCAAATAGAGTGCCAGATTCTCTCTTGTCAGCACCAACTGCAACACCCTATCCATTTCCGGGCCAAAGGCAGCCCCATCTGCAATCACCAGAATCTTTTCATCCTTATGAACCTTCAAATAAGAAAACACATTGGACTTTCCATTTGCAGTATCACACTGCATTTGATGCTCTGCACAGACCGCGTCAAAAAACTGATACCCTGAATTGCTGTCCTCCGTCAGAATTTTCTCCGGCTTAATATTCTCAGTCGTACTATCCGGGTAAATTCGATAGAACGAATGATAACTCTGTTTCAGTGCCCCATACTTTCCAGAGGTTCGGATACCATACACTTCTTCCACACTGTATGGCAAGGCAGACAAACCCTCTCTGGTCACGATGACATAATAGTTGTCGGTCTGCTGAATCGCACGTGCAAAATCTTTGGTCTTGACAAACTCGTTTCCTTCGTCGATAAAAACAATGCTGTCCTGAATATTGTCAAGTTGTCCTTTCCAAAGATTTCCTTCTATCACGTAGCAGCGCTTATCACAATTTAGAGTGACCGGCCCACTTTCTCCATCGTTCATATGGGTACGAATCATATCCACGAGGGTCGTTTTACCCGTTGCACTATCCCCACGAATGATGGTCAGGTTGCGTCGCAGTTCAAATTCATATTTCAGGTACTTTGTGCCAACGACCACTTTATGAATGCCTTTCATTTCTGTCAGCCCCTTTACACAAACTCACCTGCGGACAAGATCAGTTCTTCCATACTGTGAACGATTTGATTCGTATTCAGCACTTTTATTGTAAACGGCTTTTTGCCAAAATCCATCAGGTGACGCAAATTCACTGTGCGTTCCTCCTTCTCTGCAATTTTGAGCAGCCACTTTGCACAGTTGTCGCCACAAGTCGATACATTGAACACTTTCTCCGGCTCAAACTTTACCAAAATCAGCGTCTTTACGCCACCAGACAAACCAATCGGTGGAATTTTACCCAAGACCGGGCTGTCAATGATACCACTGTCGATAACAACAGACTTGTCCACATCCTGAATCATTTCCTTGACCATCGGGTCAACGATCCAGTCTTCTTCGTAATCGTATTTGAAATAAGAAGCCGTATTGTACACGGCTTCCTTCATATCACCGTAAAAAATGTTCAGCATCTTATCACCTCGTCGATGTGCGTACTTCTGCTATCATTGTACCCTCTTTCCGCTTACAAAACAAGATGCAAAAAGCCCTCCGGCTTCCTATCACAGAAACCGGGGGGCTTTGCGCTTTATTGGTGCTCTCTCAAGCCCTCACGCAATTTGATATGCTACCCCTAGAGTAGACAGAGTAAAAACAAAACTCTGAATACTCTGGGGGTAGCATATCATTCCGGCGCAGGGGGCGGCTTTTGACATCCGACTCAGGCAAAGGAGAAAGCGGGCCGTGGCATTCCGGCTCAGCCGGTCACTTTTTCCGGCTCTTCTTCCGCGATGCCGTCGGCGGTGTGGATCCACTTTCCGCTCTTGAGGCGGCTGATGCACCACACCGACTTGATCACATAATCCACGCGCAGGGCGAGGATGGTCAGCCAAGCAGGCCAGCCCAGCAGCAGGCCGCCCACGCCGCCCAGCGGGATGGACACCAGCCACATGAACAGGATGTCGGCCTTCATCAGGAACTTGGTATCGCCGCCGCCGCGCAGGACGCCTTTGGTCATGACGGACTGGATGCACTGGAAGAAGACGATCACCGCGTAGGCACCCATCATCTCTTCGGTCATAAGGATGGTCTCGTCGTTCAGGGTGTACATGGCGATGGTCAGCGGGCCGCAGGCCAACACCATCACGGCGGCGATCAGGCCGAAGAAGATGCTCAGTACATAGAACGTATACCCCTGCTGCATGGCCTTCTCGCGGGAGCCTTCGCCCAGCGTATGGCCGGTAACGATGCTGGACGCGTTGGAGATGCCTTGGATCACCACGGTGAACAGGCGGTCGATGACCTGACAGATGGCGTTTGCGGCCACCACCGCGGCACCCATGTGGCCGAGGATGATGCTGACGATGTTGCCGCCCAGACCCAGCAGGCCGTCACTGACCAGCACCGGCAGGCCGAGGCGGAGATAGTTGGAGAAGAACTCCTCGCCGGGCATGTGCAGCAGGTGTTTGATCCGCAGACCCAGCTCCTTGTCCTTGAAGAGGATGTAACCGAAGGTGACGAGGAACTCCGACGTGCGGGCCAGCAGGGTGCCCAGTGCGGCACCGGCGATCTCCATCCGGGGAGCACCGAATTTGCCGAAGATGAAGGCATAGTTGGCGATCAGGTTGACCACAAAGGACACACAACTGACGATCAGGCCAAGCTGCGCCTGCCCGACCGAACGCATCAACTGGGCAGCCACAAGGCTGGTGCCGTGGATGATAAAGACAAAGGTCGTGATCCGCAGGTACCGCACGCCCTGTTCCACGACATGAGCCTCTGAGGTATAGATGCCCATGATCTGGGCGGGGAAGCACCATGTCAGAACGGCAAAGACGGAGGCCAGCGTAAGCGCCATCCGCAGCGCCATATTGAAGGTCTGACGTACCTTCTCCACCTCACGGGCACCCCAGTACTGCGCGGCAAGCACGCTGCTGCCGCCGATGATGCCCATGCAGAAGATGGTAAAGAAATTGTAATACTGGTTTGCCAGACTGGATGCCGAGATCTGCACTTCGCCGAACTGCCCCAGCATGATGGTGTCCAGCATGTTGACGCCCATATTGATGGCTTGCTGCAGCGCCACCGGCAGCATGATGCTGAGCACCCGTTTATAGAATTTTTTGTCGGTCACCAGCTTGAACCTTTGTTTCTGCGCGGCCACCTGCGATTCCTCCTTCACGTTTCCCAAAACTGTTTTGTATCGAACTAAATGGATGAAAAAGGACAGCAGCTCCGGAAAGCTGCCGACCTTTTTTCACTGATTTTACGCAGCTCAGCGCTTGCCAAGCTCTTTTTCGGCGGCATAGATCAGACCCTTCATGAAACCGGTGGGGTAGCAGAAGGAACCGGGAATCCCGCCAAAGCCCTCAATGGGTTTGAAACCGTGGTCGATGGAGATAACGGCGTTGCAGTCACAGGCCACCAACTGCTTCATGATGGCGTACATATCGGCGTAGCCGTCCTCGGCCAGCACTTCCTCAAACACCGGCAGGGGGCTGTCCACATTGCGGAAGTGGACACAGAGGATCCGGTCGTCGTCGCACAGCTCCTTGATGTCCGACATCAGGTCGCCGAAGTCGCTGCCGCCTTCCAGCCAGCAGCCCACGCAGAGCTTGATGCCCAGCGCCTTGCTGCCGCCTGCTGCCTTGAAGGCCTTGCGGTAGCACTCCATATTATAGATCAGGCTGGGGATGCCTGCCATGCAGGCCAGCGGCGGGTCGTTGGGGTGCAGCGCCATCCGGACACCGGTCTCCTCGGCCACGGGGACGACCTTTTCCATGAAGTAGGCGAAGTTTTCCCAGATCTCCTCCTCCGTGTAGGCTCGGCTTTCGGCGTTGGGGCGGGCAAGGATCTCGGCTTGGTCGCAGAACGCGCTGTTGCCGCCGCGTGTGTGCTGGCCGACCCGGTGGTCGGTGCGCAGGATGCCGTTGGGCTGCCATGCAATGGAGGTGAAGGGGATCTTCTCCTCGCCCAGCACCCGGAGCATGTTATTGAACCGCTCGATCTGGAAATCGCGGTCGGGCAGGTTGAGGTGGATGCTCTTATTTTTCTGCAGCTCATTGCAGGCCGCATCCGAAATGGTCATGCCGAAGCGGGCCAGCTTTTCCTTTTGCTGCTGCAGGACTTCCCGGTTGATCTCATCGGGCTTGAGCATCAGGCTGACGTTTTCCACGCCCATCTGACGGATGAAGGAGAGCGTGGCATCGCTCTCGCTGGTGCGGACGGGGATCTGGGGACGCAAAGACATAAAATCGACCTCTTTTCGTTCGGTTCTTTTTCAGAAAAGCCGCCGGGCGGTTCGTTTGATCAGCCGTAAATGGGGCAGAAGAAGTTTGCACTGAGCACGATACTGATGACGGCCAGCACGATGAAGGGCAGCGTGAACTTGAAGGTCTCGCTGAGCTTATAGCCGGTCGAGGCATAGGCGATGCCGCAGGCAGGCGAGCCGGAGGGGAATGCGATGGCGATGCCGGAGCAGAAGGAAACGATCAGCACCAGACCGCGGGGATCCCAACCGGCTGCAATGGCAACGGAAGCTGCCACGGGGATCAGGACATTGGAGGTTGCGGAGTTGGACATGAAGGTGGTCATCACAACCGTGACGACTGCGAACACGAACATGACGAACAGGCCGCTGGGGTTGCCGCCCAGAATCTTCAGGATGGTGTTGCCGATGACGTCACCGGCACCGGATTTGCCCAGAGCGTCGGCAATGACCAGAACACCGGCGATCATCCAGACGGCGTCGATGGTGATGGCGTTGATGGTCTCCTTCACGGACATGCAGCCGGAGAAGGTGATGATGAGCAGGCAGGTGACGGGGATCAGGTACATATAATCACCCAGCTGCTTGCTGAAGAACAGGGAGATCATGACAACGAGGAACAGGCCGAGGATCAGGTTCTCCTGCCATTTGGGCAGCGGAGTCTTTTCCTTCTTTTTGCCGCCCTTGCCTTCCAGCTTGGAGGAGTCGAACTTCTTGTTGGGCAGCCACTTCCAAGCGAAGAGGCAGTAGACCGTCAGGATGATGCAGGGCAGGATCATGACCTTGAAGCGGGTCATCAGGTCCAGCAGCATGCCCTCAGAGCCTTCGGGCAGCATGCCTTCGTAACGGGCATTCAGGTTCAGGTGGCTGGCAGCGCCCATGCCGATGGGCAGCTTGGAACCCCAGATGGCGATCATGGCCAGCAGAGGGATGGTCATACGGGTGGGGGTGACTTCGCCGGAATCGCCCAGACCGACAAGGAACATCAGCATGACGACCATGTTGGCGGTGGTGGGCATGAAGCAGGCCAGACCGATGACCACGACGTACAGGCCGATGACCAGCGCCATGCCGCTCTTGCCCTTCAGGCGGAGCATCTGAGCCTGAATCTTATCCACGACGCTGGTCTTCTGGAATGCAGAGACCATGCCGAACATACCGACCAGCAGGATCAGGGTCTTGTTGCAGAAGCCTGCAAAGGCTTCCGGGATGGTGAATACCCCGGTCAGGGCCAGCAGGACGCAGCAGGTCATGGTGGTCAGACCGAATGGCCACTTGTTCAGGAGGAAGCCGACGATCATGAACGCCATGATCGCAAGCACAATATAAAGTTCCATACGAAACGGCTCCTTTTCTTTTACTTACCTCTTTTACCTTCATTTACCCTGTCCGTGTTCCGCACTGACCGGCCAGAGCTGTCTCCGAAAATGTTTTCTGTGTGCACACATGCCATTTCCATATCGCTATGCTACAACTTTTCCCCTTCTTCGACAATCGGGAAATCTGCTAAAAACTTAACAAAAATTTATCCGCATCCCACAAACGTTCGGTTTTCTGAACGATTCGGCGCAGAATGTGAACTTCTGCGTTTCAAAAAATTTCATATAGGCGGAGGAGCTGAAACCGGAAGCTCCCGGAGGTTTTACAAAAAGATTCCGAAACTTTTACAAAGGAGGCAGGTTTGAGAGGGCGGATTCCCCCCGGTGCAAGCCCGAATTTTCCCCCGTGCCACTTGTATTCCAGAAAGTTGAAACGAAATGAATCGAAAAATGAACCACAAAATTCACATTTTGCAATTTTGTGGCGTCCGTCAAAAATCGAGAGTCAAAATCGGTCGAAAAGCGAATTGTCGTATGCAAAACTTTTGGCTAGAATGAGCAAAAAGGCTGCTGTGAGTGTAAGGTCCAGCTCTGTGCGAGTTGCCGGACGGTGGCGCCCCGTCCGGCAAGAGTGCTTACACTCCGGCCCTTGGTCGTAAAAAACAAAAGGAGGCAATTCACTTATGACATCCCAGTTGATTATCACGTTGGCGATCCTCGCCTTCATGATCGTAATGTTCGTGTGGCAGAAGTTCCCCATGGGCGTTACCACAATGACCTGCTGCGCACTGCTGGCAGCGTTCGGTATCCTCTCCCCCTCGGAAGCGTTCGGCGGCTTCACCAACAACAGTATCATTCTGGTCGCTCCCATGATGGCGCTGAGTTCTGCCATCACCAAGACCAGCATCGTTCCCTATATCCGTAATAAGGTCAACAGCCTGAGCGGCAAAAAGGGCATCGTCCTGATCCTGTTCTTCTATCTGATCGTCATCGCATTCGTCCAGTTCATCCCCGCAACCGCAACCTTCTCCATCATGATCGTCTTCCTCGCATCCCTGAGCAACGACGGCGAAGTCACCCCCACCCGTCTGCTCATGCCGATGCTGGGCATCAGCTGTGCATGGAAGGGCTTCTTGCCCATCGGCATGGGTGCCACCAGCTTTGCGACCATCAACGCCATCTACGGCACCATCATCACCGATGAAGGCTACTGGCTCGGCATGTTCGACAAGTTCAGGGTCTCCATCCTGCCCGTTGTCTGCCTGACCATTTACTGCTTGGTCGCATGGAAGCTCCTGCCCAAGCGCGGCACCGTCAACGCAGCAGAGGCAAAAGAGGTCAAGGAGACCAAGACCCTTCCCAAGGCACAGGAAACTCTGGTTTACGTCGTCTTCATCGCTGTCATGGCTGTCCTCGTCCTGAACAAGTGGACCGGCAAGCTGATGTATGTTGCTCCCGCTCTGGGCGTTCTGGTCCTGATCTATGGCAAAGCCCTGAGCGTTCCCGAAGTGACCAAGGCTCTGACTGCGGACATGATCTTCCTGATGGCCGGCGTTCTGGGCGTGGCAACTGCCATGACCAAGTCTGGCGCAGGCGACCTGATCGGCAACGCGATCCTCGGCGTTCTGGGCGGCCATCCTTCTTCTCTGGCTGTCATGTTCCTGTTCAGCACCGTCTGCATCATCATGACCACCCTGATGTCCAACTCCGCAACGTCCAACATCCTGTACACCGTCGGTGCTACGGTTTGTCTGGCAGGCGGCTGGGATCCCCGCGGCATCATGCTGATCGTTGCCATCGCAAACGTCATCTCTCTGGGCTTCCCCTCCGGTGCAGCCGAGACCGCTCTGATCTACGCAGCAGGCAACTACAAGCTGTCTCAGGTGGCAAAGTTCACTGTTCCGTACATTCTGATCGCGATCGTGACCATTTCGCTTTCGGCCAACTTCTTCTTCCCGATCTACGGGTGATGTGATATAGTTGTTCTAGGGAGGTTCGTTTTATGGAAAAGAAATTCTTCTATGCTTCGACGGCCGGACGCCTCGGCATGAGCAAAGAGGCAATGGCGACCCACTGGGAGCACGCCATCCCGGTTTACCGCAATGCACCCCACGTCTGGAACGTAGGCGGTCAGGACAACGTCGCATCCTTCCTGATCGACACCGGTGCCGGCCTGATCCTGATCGATACCGGTCTGTGCCCGGAGACGCTGTATCTGCTGATCGACCGCATCTGGCGTTCCGGCCATGACCCCAAGGACATCAAGAAGATCTTCCTGACCCACTGGCACGGCGATCATTCCAGCTGCGCACGCTACCTGCACGAGATGACCGGTGCCGAGATCTGGCTGTCCAAGGAGGACGAGGTCGAGCATCAGCGCTCCCTGCACGATGAGGAGTTCCAGAAGCACATCCCGCCGATGGAGATCCCCGATTACACCGTCACCAATTTCTATGACGACGACAAGCCCATCGTCATGGGCAATATGATCATCCGCACCAAGCTGTGCCCCGGCCACACGCCGGGCGTGACCAGCTTCTTCTTCGAGGATACCGACGAGAAGACCGGCAAGACCTACCGCTGCGCGTTGCACGGCGGTCTGGGCGTCAACCCCATGATGCGCCCGCAGAACCTGCAGGAGCTGGGCTACCCCGTCGAGATGGCACACCGCTTCATCAAGGACTGCTACGAGCTGGCCAAGATGCCCGTGGACATTGCGCTGTCCAGCCATCTGAATCAGGCCAACATCCTGCCCAACATCCCCAAGGACCCGGACGATTACACCGTCTTCGTGGCCGATTACGCATGGGCCGATGTCCTGATCAACCGCGCCGATGCCACCAAGGAGTTCTACCCCGAAGTGTACGGCAACAAGTAACCGGAAAGAGGGAGCGCAAACCATGGAAAAGAAATTTCATTACGCCTCGACCGAAGGGCGTCTGGGCATGAGCAAGGAGGCACTGGCCACCCATTGGGAGCATGCCATCCCGGTCTACCGCAATGCACCCCACGTCTGGAACGTGGGCGGGCAGGACAACGTCGCGTCCTTCCTGCTGGATACCGGCGAGGGCCTGATCCTGATCGATACCGGCCTGTGCCCGGAGACGCTGTACCTGCTGATCGACCGCATCTGGCGTTCCGGCCACGACCCCAAGGACATCAAGAAGATCTTCCTGACCCACTGGCACGGGGATCACTCCTGCTGCGCACGGGTCCTGCACGAGATGACCGGTGCCGAGATCTGGCTGTCCAAGGAGGATGAGGCCGAGCATCAGAAGCACGCGGAGGACACCTTCCCTGCGTATGTCACCCCCTACACGGTCACGAATTTCTACGATATGGAGCACCCCCTGACCATGGGCCGCTTCACCATCACCTTCCGCCTGTGCCCCGGCCATACGCCGGGCGTGACCAGCTTCTTCTTTGAGGATACCGACGAGAAGACCGGCAAGACCTACCGCTGCGCCCTGCACGGCGGCCTCGGTGTCGGACAGATGAGCAAGGAAGGCGTCATCAAGACCGGCACGGACCCGGAGCTGCCCCACCGCTTCATCAAGGATTGCTATGAGCTGGCCAAGATGCCGGTGGATATCGCACTGGCAAGCCACCTGAACCAGAACAACATCCTGCCCAACATCCCCAAGGACCCGGACGATTACACCGTCTTCGTGGCCGATTACGCATGGGCCGATGTCCTGATCAACCGCGCTGAAGCCGTCAAGAAATTCTATCCCGAAATCTACGGTACTTCCGGACAATAACCGGCTCCGTATCACCAAGGCGCAAGTCGGTAAAGCGGCTTGCGCTTTTGGTGCTGAAAAGACCATGTATCAAAGGAGAAAAAACAGACCATGCCCGAACGGATCATTGTAAAGATTAACGAAAACGATAATGTGGCCGTGGCCATCCACGACCTGCCCGCCGGGGCGGAGTTCCTGCCCGGCCTGAAAACCCGGGAGCCGATCCCGCAGGCGCACAAGATCGCGCTGACCGATATCCCCAAAGGCGGCGAGATCATCCGCTACGGTGTCGTGCTGGGCTACGCCAAAAAGGAGATTCCGACCGGAAGCTGGATCAACGAGTTCATGCTCGATCTGCCCGAAAGCCCCAAGCTGGACAACCTGCCCTACGGCACCAACCTGAAACCCATGGAAGCGCTGCCGATGCCGGAGCGCACCACATGGATGGGCTACCGCAACAAGGTCGGCCCCGCCGGGACCCGCAACCTGCTGGGCATCGTGACCACCGTCCAGTGCGCTGCCGGTGTCCTGAAGGTGGCCGTGGAGCGGATCCGGAAGGAGCTGCTGCCCAAGTATCCCCATGTGGACGGTGTGGTCGCCGTCACCCACCCTTACGGCTGCGGTGTGGCCATCAACGCGCCGGAGGCCAAAGTGCCCATCCGGGCCGTCACCAACCTGATCCGCCACCCCAATTTCGGCGGCGAGATCATGGTCGTGGGTCTGGGCTGCGAAAAGCTGACCTATGACCGTGTCCTGCCTCCGGAGGACATCACCCCCGAAAACGTCCTGACCCTGCAGGATTACGCCGGACACGATGCCATGATGCAGGCCATCCTCGATATGGCCGACAAAAAGCTGCAGAAACTGGAACAGCGCCGCCGGGAAGAGCTGCCCGTCAGCGAATTGCTGATCGGGATGCAGTGCGGCGGCAGCGATGCCTTCAGCGGCATCACCGCCAATCCCAGCGCCGGTTACGCCGCCGATATGATCGTCCGCTGCGGCGGCACCGTGATGTTCAGCGAGGTCACCGAAGTCCGGGACGGCGTGCAGCTTCTGGCCGCCCGCTGTGTGGATGCCCACGTCCGCGACCGTCTGGCCGAGGAGATGAAGTGGTACGACGATTACCTCGCCGCAGGCGGTGTCGGCCGCGACGCCAACCCCACCCCCGGCAATAAGGCGGGCGGTCTGGCCAACATTGTGGAAAAGGCCATGGGTTCCATCGCCAAGAGCGGCACCAGCCCCATCGTCGAAGTGCTCAGCCCGGCCGAAAAGCCCACCAAGCACGGCCTGATCTATGCCGCCACCCCGGCTTCCGATATCGTCTGCGGCCCGTCTCAGGTCGCCTCCGGCATCGGCCTGCAGGTCTTCATGACCGGCCGCGGCACCCCCTACGGGCTGGACGTCTCCCCCGTCATCAAGGTGTGCAGCCGGAACGAGATGAAGGAGCACTGGTTCGACCTGATCGACATCTCCGCAGGCGAGGTCGCCACCGGGGAAAAGACCATCGCCGAGGTCGGCACCGAGATCTACAACTTCATCTTGGATGTGGCCAGCGGAACGAAACAGCCGTACAGCGATCAGTACGGCTTCCACAACGACATGTGCATCTTCAACCCCGCACCCATTACCTGATCTTATAAAATTCAAACTCACAGGAGGAAACCTTTATGTCCCCGATCGTAGAAAAAATGGAAATTTTCCCCGTAGCCGGTACCGACTGCATGGAGCTGAACCTGTCCGGTGCGCACGCACCGTACTTCACCCGCAACATTGTCATCCTGACCGATTCCAACGGCGTTGAGGGCGTGGGCGAAGTGCCCGGCGGCCAGAAGATCACGGCGGCACTGGAATCCGTGAAGGATCTGGTGGTCGGCACCCGCATCGTGGATTACAAGCAGACCCTGAACAAAGTCCGCGCATGGCTGAACGCCAACATCAAGGACGATGTCCGCGGCCTGCAGACCTTTGACCTGCGCACCGGCGTCCATGTGGTCACTGCCGTCGAGGCTCCGCTGCTGGACCTGATGGGCAAATTCTTGGACGTCCCCGCCGCCGCTCTGCTGGGCGACGGCATCCAGCGGGAGCGGGTGCGGTTCCTGTCTTACCTGTTCTATGTGGGCGATCAGAAAAAGACCGACCTGCCCTATACCGATGAGTCGGACTCCGACTGCGAGTGGTACCGCATCCGCCACAACGAGGCACTGACCCCGGAGGCCATCGTGGCGCAGGCAAAGGCGACCCACGAGAAGTACGGCTTCGAGGACTTCAAGCTCAAGGGCGGCGTTCTGGAGCCGGAAGAGGAGCTGAAGGCGGTGCAGGCCCTGAAGGCCGCCTTCCCCGATGCCCGGATCGATCTGGACCCGAACGGCTGCTGGAGCCTTGAAAAGTCGCTGGAGCTGGCACCGGAGCTGAAGAAAGTGCTGGCTTACTGCGAGGATCCCTGCGGTGCCGAGAACGGCTTCTCCGGCCGCGAGACCATGGCCGAGTTCAAGCGGGACAGCGGCATGCCCACTGCCACCAACATGATCGATACCGACTGGCGGCAGATGTGCCACTGCATCTCCCTGCGCAGCGTGGATATCCCTCTGGCAGACCCCCATTTCTGGACCATGAACGGCTCGGTCCGGGTCGGCCAGATGTGCAATGATTTCGGCCTGATGTGGGGCTGCCACTCCAACAACCACTTCGACATCTCTCTGGCCATGGTCGTGCAGTGCGCTGCCGCCGTGCCCGGCAAGATGAACGGCATCGATACCCACTGGATCTGGCAGGAGGGCCGCGAGCGCCTGACCAAACAGCCCATGCAGATCGTGGACGGCTGCATCGACCTGCCCAAGGCTCCCGGCCTCGGCATCGAGATCGACCGCGAGCAGATTCTCAAGGCCAACAAGCTGTACGTAGAAAACTGCCTTGGTGCCCGCAACGACGCCATCGGCATGCAGTATCTGATCCCCGGCTGGAAGTTTGACAACAAGCGTCCCTGTCTGGTGCGCTGAGCTGCAAAAAGAACCGTTCTGACGCAGGAGCCGGCACCGCAGGGTGCCGACTCTGTTTTTTAAGGAGGCCCTGAAATGGAACATCCCGTCATTACCAAGATGCAGGTCATCCCCGTGGCCGGTTACGACAGCATGCTGATGACCCTGTCGGGCGCGCACGCGCCCTGTTTTACCCGCAACCTCGTGATTCTGACCGACAGTCTGAACCACACCGGCATCGGCGAGATCCATGGCGGCGACTATACCTGCGACTGCCTGAACTTTGTCCGCCCGCTGGTGGAGGGGCAGCCCATTGCCGCCTATCGGCAGATCTTGCAGAAGATCCACAAACTGGCCCGGCACGAGCCGACCGACGACGGCGAGGGCATCCAGACGCTGGACATCTCCAAGCTGAAGTTCGTGGTCAAGAGCGAATGGGCCATCGAGTGCGCCATGCTGGACCTGATAGGCCAGTATCTGGGCGTTCCCATGTGCCAGCTTCTGGGTGAGGGGCAGCAGCGCAGGGAGGTGGAGATGCTGGGCTACCTCTTCTACGTCTCCGACAAGGCAGAGACCCCCGCCGGGGAGATGCAGTATCTGGACGAATCCGGCAACCCGGACCCGTGGTTCCGCCTGCGGCGGGAGGAGATCCTGACTCCGGAGCGGATCGTGGAGGAAGCACAGGCCGTGCAGGAAAAATACGGCTTCCGCAATTTCAAGCTCAAGGGCGGCGTCCTGACCGGGCAGGAGGAGATGGACGCGCTCCGGGCGCTGAAAAAGGCGTTCCCCGATGCACGGATCAACATCGACCCCAACGGGGCGTGGAGCCTTGCCGAGGCGGTGGAGCTGTGCAAAGGGATGCACGACGTCATCACCTATGTGGAGGATCCCTGCGGCCCGGAGGCCGGGTTCTCCGGCCGTGAGATCATGCGGGAATTCAAGAATGCCACCCAGTTCCAAGTTGCCACCAACATGATCGCGACCGACTGGCGGCAGTTCTACCACACCGTCAGCCTGAACGCCTGCGATATCATCCTTGCCGACCCGCATTTCTGGGGCTTTGACGGCACCATCCGGATGAGCCAGCTGTTGGATAGCTGGGGGCTGACGTGGGGCGTGCATTCCAACAACCACTTCGATATCACGCTGGCTGCCTTTGCGCAGGTGGGGGCCGCCGCCGTGGGCACCCCCGCCCCGCTGGACACCCACTGGATCTGGCAGGACGGCCAGAACCTGCTGGACGACACGCCGCAGATCCGGAACGGACGTCTTCAGGTGCCGGATGCTCCCGGTCTGGGCGTCCACCTGAACATGGACCGCGTTATGGCCGCCAACGCACTGTATCGGAAGCTGCCCTCCCATGACCGGGATGACGCAAAGGCCATGCAGTACCTGATCCCCGGCTGGAAATACGACCACAAGAAGCCCTGCCTCGTCCGCTGAAGCAGCACAAAAGAACCAGAACGCCCCCGGCAGCCGTGTCTGTCGGGGGCGTTCTGGTTTTAGAAGGATTGTCTGGTGAGAGAAAATAGCTAGGTTTGATGAAATATAAGGAGAAATGGGTCAATACGATGAAATTTTTGTGGCAGGACCGTTTTTCGTCGGCCTCTGACAATAAGATACCGCAGGTGCGCTTTTTTTACAATTGACGAATTGCTACAAAAACACAGGCCGGAATCGGCATTCTGGCACTGCTTTCAGAAAGTGAAATCATTGTTTCATCCATGGGTTGCAAAGTGCTTCCGGGCCAGCTCGATCAGGGTCATGCAGGCGGGGGAAGGCTCAGCATAGCCCGGAACCGCGCAGACAAAATCGAACGAAGGGGCATTTTCCAGCGGGAGGACTTCGCAATGTTCCAGCCGGGCGGCGCTCCGTTCGGGCAGGATCGCTGCGCCGTAGCCCTCGTCTGCCAGCCGGACAAGGTCCTTCCAACCGGCGGCGGTGTATAGGGAAATGGGGTACAGGTGCTCCCGCCGGAACAGGCGGTCCACCAGTTCCCGCCCGAACTGCTGCTCGTCCGGCAGGACAAAGGGCAGACAGCCGCAGGCCGCCAGACCTCCGGCACGGATCTCCGCGCTGATCATACTCTCCGGAACGGCAAGGCAGAGGGTGTCGTGGAGCAGGGGAACGTATTCCAACAGGCTGCTGGGCTTGACGGCACAGAGGAAGGAGAGGTCGGCCAGCCCGTTGGTCAGATACTGCTTGGCCGTGTGGGTCGTTGTGACCATCCGCTCCACCTTCAGCTGCGGGAACTGCAGATACAGCTTCGGCAGCAGTTTTTCCTCCAACAGGTGGCAGATATCCGCCGACCCGGTGACCCGGAGCTGTCCCTGCTGCCGCCGGAGCTGCTCGATGCTCTGATAGGTCTCCTCCTTGATCTGCACCATCTCGCGGGCACCCTTGAGGTAGATCTGCCCGGCCCGTGTGGGCACCAGCTTCCGGTTTACCCGGTTGAAGAGCGGCCACCCGGCTTCCCGTTCCAGCTTGGCCAGACACTGCGTCATGGCCGGCTGGCTCAGATGGGCCTTTTCGGCCGCTTCCGACAGGCTGCCCGTCTCGGCGATGAGCAGCAGATATTCCAATGCGTGAACGTCCATGATTTCTCCCTTTTCTCAGATCGAAAGCAATTCCAGAAGATAATTCCACGCGGCGGTCTTTTCCGCTCCGCTGCGGAAGACAAGGCAGGCGTAATTATAGAGCCTCGGCCGCAGCGAGAAGGGGGACACCGGATCCCGCGGCGAAAAGCATCTCCGCGGGACGATGGCGGCACCGTATCCGTTGCAGACCATCTGGTACAGGATGTTGGTGTTGGAGCTTTGGAAGATGACCTTCGGGTGGACGCCCGCGTGCTGGAACAGTTGTTGCAGCACCGGGTAATAGGACATCTCCTCGCTCGGCATCATAAAGGGCAGGTCGTCCAGCCGCCGCAGCGGCAGGCCGGGCAGCTCGGCTCCCGCCGTCAGGGCGGAGGCGTCGTACCCCAGCGGGTACTGGTCCGGCAGCACGACAATCAGCTCCGAGCTTCGCTTGACGATGTGCTCTGCCGGGCAGGCGTCCGGATCCGGCAGGCTACAAAGGGCAAAATCCACGTTGCCTTCCTGCACGAGACGGAGCGCCTCCTGATTGTAGCTCTCCACGAACTGAAGCTGCACCGCCGGGAACCGGCCGGTGAAGGCCCCGAAGATCCGGGCAAAGATCTGCGCGCCGCCGCCGGGCGTTCCCGCCACCCGCAGGCAGGGCACCTCGCCGCCGCCCAGATTCGCCAGCGCCGCTGCCGTGCGCTGCTGTACCGACAGCATCCGGCGGGAGCCGTTCAGATAGATCTGCCCTGCGGGGGTCAGGGTGATGCCTTTGCGGCTACGGAGGACCAGCCGGGTGCCCAACTGCTCTTCCAGATTGTCCAGCCAGCCGCAAAGCCCCGGCTGCGACACCCCCAGCCGCCGGGCCGCCCCGGTAAAGGAACCCTCCTGCGCCAGCGCGATGATATACTGCTGTGATGTGAGGTTCAAGGCTGCATTCCTCCTGTTATAATTTCTGCTTATAGTATACATCGCTTTTTCCGGATTGAAAAGAGTCGGAAGATAAAATATACTAATGTTACCAACAGTTGCATGCAAAAATAAGTCGAAAATCCCAAGCAAACTCCGGAGAAGAATAACCAAAACCGATGAATGTCAAAGGAGTGAATCTGTTATGAGTATCCATCTGATCCTGACCCTTGTCACATTGCTTGTGGTCGTGATCATGTTCCTGAGCGGCAAGTTCAATTTCGGCTGGATCGGCATGTTCTGTGCCACGTTCCTGTGCGCCACCGGTGTGCTGAGCTTCAAGGACGCATACGCCAACTTCGCCAGCACCAACGTTGTCATGGTCGGTGCCATGTTCATTCTGGCCGGTGCTCTGGGCAAGACCACCTTGGTCGATCATGTCCGCAACTGGATCATGAGCAAGGGCACCAGCGGCCGTTCCATCGTCTTCCTGTACCTGCTGGGTTCCATCCTGCTGACCCAGCTCGTCAGCCCCTTGGGCGTCATCGCCATGCTGCTGCCCCTGACCGCAGCCTTGGACGAGAACTCCCCCGTGCAGCCTTCCCAGCTTCTGTACCCCGGCGCTGTCTGCTCCCACGCTTCTCAGGCGATGCTGCCGATCGGCGCCGGCCTGACCTACTTCGTCACGGCCAACGCCCTGATGGAGGCCAACGGTGCCGAGCAGCGCTTTACCATGTTCGATAAGTCCGCCGTGGTCTTCGTTCCCGCTCTGGTGGCGTTCCTGTACATGGCTTTTATCGGCTGGAAGCACTTCCCCGTCATCAAGATCGACGCGGCCAAGATCGACGAGAGCCGCGCCGGTAAGGCGAAGAAGATCGACCCCAAGACGGAAAAGGTCATCTACATCGTCTTCATCCTGACCATGATCGCCATCTGCTTCAACAGCTATCTGCCCTTCCCCATGTACATCATCCCCATCATCGCGGACCTGATCCTCGGTGCGCTTGGCTGCATCAACATGAAGGAAGCCAAACAGTATGTCAACTTTGAAACCATCCTGATGCTGGCGGGCCTGCTCTGCTTGGCGACTGCGATGCAGCAGACCGGTGCAGCCGATCTTGTGGCAGAGTTCATCGTCAAGGCACTGGGCGGCAACCCCTCGCCGCTGGCCATCATGATCGCCTTCTATGTCGTCGGCGCGACCCTGACCCAGATCATGAGCAACACGGCGACCTACAACGTCCTGATCCCGCTGGCCATCATCACCTGTGTGAGCCGCGGTGTGGATCCCCGCGGTGTCGTCCTTGCCATCTCCTGCGGTACCACCGGCGCAATGCTGACCCCCATGTCTTCTCCCTCGATCGCCATCGCCTTCGGCGCGGGCGGTTACAAGATCAAGGACGTCTTCCTTGCCTGCCTGCCGCTGTGGTTCCTGTATGGCATCACCGTCATCATTATGGCAAATTTCCGCTTCCCCATGGTATAATCCCTGTATGACACTGTAGAAGAGGTACATCACATGAAGATCACTGAAGTCACGACGTATTCCGTTCATACCACCCAGTTCCGTAATTTCAACTTTGTCCGGATCGACACCGACGAGGGCGTCCACGGCGTGGGCGAGCTGTTCTGCATCGGTGCCGACAAGGCCACGGCCGAGATGGTCAAGTATGTCTCCGAGTGGGTCGTCGGCATGGACCCGCTGGACCGGGAGCGGATCCAGAAGCGGATCCTGAACTACTCTCGCTTTCCCGGCGGCAGTATCCTTTATACGGCGGCCAGTGCCATCGATCTGGCGCTGTGGGACATTGCCGGAAAGATCGCCAACCTGCCGGTGTACAAGATGGTGGGCGCTGTGCGGGACCGCGTGCCCGTTTACTGCCACACCATGGGCAAGGACAGCAAGGCCGCGCTGGAAATGTTGCAGCCCAAGATCGAGAAGTATGGCTACAAGGCCTGCAAGGTCGGCGTGAAGGGCCTCGGCTACTTCCCCAACGGTTCCGCCGAAGCACGCCTCGTGGAGATGTTTGAGGGGATGCGGAACGCCCTTGGTCCCGATTTTGAGATCGGCATCGACATGCAGAGCAAGATCTATGAGCCGCGGGAGGGCCGCCGAGTGGCGAACCTGATCGAACCCTACCGTCCCTTCTTTGTGGAGGAGCCGATCCGCCCGGACAATCTGGAAGCATGGACCGAAATGGCGCAGGGCCTGAACGTTCCGCTGGCCACCGGCGAGCAGATCTTCGACCCCTATACGTGGGAGCGCCTGCTGGCGCTGCACGCCGTGGATCTGCTGCAGCCGGACATCCTGCTCTGCGGCGGCTTCACCGGGATGCGGAAGATCGCCGCCATGGCAGAACCCAGTTTCCGCAAGCTCAGCCCCCACAACCCGCTCAGCACGCTGGCAAACTGCATCAACGTCCACTTCTGCATGTGCACCTACAACACCACCTTCCTTGAGAACGAGCCGCGGGAAGAGGGGCTGGACGCCGAGCTGGTCACCGATGTGCTGAAGGTGAAGGACGGTTTCATCACCCCCAACGACAAGCCGGGCTGGGGCATGGATCTGGACTACGACTTCATCGAAAAGCACGAGCCGATCGTCTGGAGCCGCGTCAAGCTGGATTCTCCCACGGCCTACACGCTGGGCGGCGCACCCCACATCATGTAACCATTTCCCCGCGATCGCTTTTCTGAAACGAACGGCAGATTGTCTCCAAACAACAAAATCCGGGAGGTCCTCTCGCACAGGATCCTCCCGGATTTTGTTGTTTTCAGGTTCAGCAGTTGTATTCCGGCTTGATGTCGAACTTCTTCAGATACCGCCAGAGGGTGGTCTTGCTGACCCCCAGCTCGTCGGCGATCTTCTGCCGGTTGCCGTGGTATTTTTTGAGCAGGGCGGCGATCTCCACCGCCTTCTGATCCTTGTAGAGGACGATCTGCTCGGTGCCCGGCAGCATCCGGGGCGTCACCTGCTCCAACTGCTGCCGGAGGAAGACCTCGTCGATGTTCCGCTTCCGGGTCAGGAGGACCAGACGTTCACAGACGCTGCACAACTGGTCCAAGTTGCCCGGCCACTCGTAGTCCAGCAGGTAGTCTCTGGCTCCCTGCGTCAGGTGGACGTAGCGCTTGTATTTTTCCTGCCAGTCGTCCAGATAAAGCTCGGTCCAGCCGAGGATATCGGCCCGGCGGCGGCGCAGCGGCAGCACCTCCAGACTCAGGACGCTGAGCGCATAGTAGAGGTCGCTGCGGAACTCCCCCTTCTCCACACGGGAGATCAGGTTCACGGCGCTGGATGCAATGACCCGGACGTTGGCCGCCACCGGCCGGGACGGGCCGTTGTGGAGGAAGCGGCCCCGGATCAGGCAGAGCAGCTTGTACTGGGTCTCCGGCGGCAGCATTTCCACATGGCTGAGATAAAGGGTGCCGTCCTGCGCCATTTCGGCGTAGCTGTCCACCGTGGAGTCCTTCCGGACGGTGTAGTTGCCGAACAGCATATTGTCCAGCGTTTCCGGCAGCCATGCGCTGCAGTCGATGGTCACGAAGGCGTTGTTGTGCACAAGGCTTTCGTTGTGGATGCACTGGGCAAGGATGTTCTTGCCGCTGCCGGTCTCGCCGGTCAGGAGGACGGGCGCGGAGAATTTGCTGATCCGCTTGGCCAGATCCAGCATGCTGCGGGTCTCCGGGGACTCACAGATCATATTCTCGAAGCTGTACCGGGCCACGAAGCCCCGCTGATACAGCTCCCGGCGCATCTCGCTGTCCATTTCGATCAAGCGCTGGCCTTCCTGAAACGTCAGGACGGCGCCCTCGATCTGGCTGTCCACCAGAATGGGGGCGATGTTGACCACCACCGCCTTGTGGTTGATGTCCAGCACGAAGGCGTAAGCCTCCTGCCCCCCGATCAGGGCGTTGTCCAGCACGTTCTGGTTCAGGTTGGGCAGGATCTCGGAGATCGGCCGGCCCAGCAGCGTGTCGGCGGGGTGTTCCAGCAGGTTGTAGCTGATCCGGTTCACCCGGCGGATGATTCCTTCCTGGTCCACCTGCACGATGCCGCTGAAGGTGTAGTTCAGCAGGGCGTTGATCTCGGCGCTGTTCCGCTTTTCCAAATCGATGGCGTAGGCCACGCGGGCCGCCACGGTCAGGGCGTTGCGCAGGCTTTCCACGCCGGAAGGAATGAACTTATAGGGCAGTTTTTCCCGCCGGGCATTCTCGCAGACGATATCGCCGCCGATGACGGCATTGCATCCGTCGGAAAAGGCACGCACGGCGGCAGCGGCCAGCTCATCGTTCTGCTCCACCATATACAGGTCCAGATCGATGCCGAACAGCCGGTCGAACTGGGAAGTGTCGCTGAACATATTGGAAAGCCCGATCAGCCCGATGCGGGGGCAGGGAAGCCCCAGCTCCTCCTTGAGTTCCAGTACCACACTGGCCAGCTCCTGCTGGGACACGCTGATCTCCACCAGCGGCAGCTTGACGCTCCGCTTGATGGCGCGGGCCTGCACACCGCGCGCCACGATCAGATCGCACCCCTGCTGTTCCAGCTCGCCGGCCCGCCGGACGGCCTGATCGGTCTGGATGGATTCGATCGCCATCATGGAGATGGAGGGAAATTCACCGGTCAGGGATTTTGCAATGGTGCTCATCTCCTGATTCGGAACCAAAACTGCAACCTTTGCCATGAAAGCATCTCCTTCTTATCATGATGCTGTGAAAACAAAGATCGGCGGCCCGTAAGACCGGGCCGCCGACCGCGACTCTGCCGTTTTCCGGGATCGGTCCGATCCCAGAAATATCATAGCAGAAATTCATTCAAAAGAAAAGAGGGATCAACGGCCGATCTGGATGCCGGTCAGAGCCTCGTAATACTGTGCGATGGCGCTGTGGTCGGCCTGACCCTTGCCGTGGTTGTGCAGCCACTGCAGGATCTCCTGAACCTCAGCCGTCATGGGGACGGGTGCGCCCACGGAGTGTGCGCAGTCCAGAGCGTTGTTCAGATCCTTGATGTGCAGGTCGATCTTGAAGCCGGGCTTGTCGTTGCCTTCGATCATCATGGGAGCCTTTGCATTCATGACGGTGGAGCCTGCCAGACCGCCCTTGATGGCTTGGAACACCAGCTCAGGGTCCACACCGGCCTTGTGAGCCAGAGTCAGAGCCTCGGCCAGAGCCTGAATGTTGCAGGCCACGATGATCTGGTTGGCCAGCTTGGTGGTGTTGCCTGCGCCCACATCGCCGCAGCGGACGACCGATGCGCCCATGGTCTCCAGCAGAGGCTTGTATGCGTCAAAGACTTCCTGCTTGCCGCCGACCATGAAGCTCAGGGTGCCGTCGATGGCCTTGGGCTCGCCGCCGGAAACGGGAGCGTCCAGCATCTCAACGCCCTTCTCGGCCAGAGCGGCGGAGATCTCCTTGGAAGCAACGGGGTTGATGGAGCTCATATCGATAAAGACCTGACCCTTGTGCATGAAGTTTGCAACACCGGTCTCAGGAGTCAGCATGACGCTCTTGACATGGGGGGAGTTGGGCAGCATGGTCAGCACGACATCGCACTGCTCGCCGATCTCCTGATTGGTGGCAGCCTTTGCGCCGCAGGCCACAACCTCGTCCACAGCAGCCTTGTTGAGGTCGCTGACCAGCAGATCGGGGTAACCCTTCTTCAGAATGTTCTTTGCCATGGGCTTGCCCATGATACCCAGACCGATCAGACCGATTTTCATAAAACAGTACCTCCGTATTTGATAGTTGATCAATATTTTCAGAATCCGGCCTGTTGCGGATTCTATTCGACTGGGTACAGTATACCGGGAAATCCGTCCCGGAACAAGGAACAAAACGCCGAATCCGAGTGCTGCGCTTTGTGCGTTTTGCAAAAAGGTTCGTTTCTTGAAAAAGAATACGGAATTTTTTGAAATTCAAGTTTCAGATTCTTTCACCTGAGGCTTCGCGGCAATTTGCCCGCGCGGGTGCTTCGTGCTACAATAAGACCAACAGCCGGAACAGGAGGTTCGATGCAATGATTTTTACGACGCAAAGCGGCCAGTCGGTCGGCCCCATCGGTCAGGGAACATGGTATCTGGGGGAGGACCCTAGTCTGTTCCCGGAAGAATACAAGGCGCTGCGCACCGGTGTGGAGGCGGGGATGAACCTGATCGATACCGCTGAAATGTACGGTGACGGCGCAGCCGAGGAGCTGGTCGGCTTCTCCATTCAGGGAATGGACCGCAGCAAGCTCTTCCTTGTCAGCAAGGTGTACCCGTTCAATGCGGGGCAGCGGCATATCTTCACCAGTTGTGAGGACTCGCTGCGCCGGATGAAGACGGATTATCTGGATCTATATCTGCTGCACTGGCGCGGCAGCATCCCCCTGCGGGAGACCGTCGAATGCATGGAAGAGCTGAAAGCGAAAGGCCGCATCCGGGAATGGGGCGTTTCCAATCTGGACACGGCCGATATGCAGGAGCTGTTCGCTAAGCCGGACGGCACGCACTGTGCCGCCGAGCAGGTCCTTTATAATGTGAGCAGCCGGGGCATCGAGTACGATCTGCTGCCCCTGATGCAGCAGCATCAGATCCCTGTCATGGCCTACTGCCCGCTGGCGCAGGCCGGGCAGCTGCGCCGGGGCCTGATGCGTCACCCTACCCTGCAGGCCCTTGCCGGGCAGCACCATGCCACCGTGCCGCAGATCATGCTGGCCTTCCTGCTGGCCCGTCCGGGGGTGATCCCCATCCCCCGCACCGGCCGTGCCGAGCACACGCTGCAGAACGCCCGCGCCGCAGAGATCCGTCTGTCCGCCGAAGAGCTTGCCCTGCTGGACAAGGCCTTTGCTCCGCCGCAGCGGAAGGTCCGTCTCGAAATCGTCTGATACAGGAGGTTTTATTATGGAGTATCGCAAATTCGGTTCCACTTACATTCTGCGCATCGACCGCGGCGAGGAGATCCTTGCCTCCATCACCACCCTGTGCAACGCCGAAAAGATCCGGCTGGGCAGCGTCAGCGGCATCGGTGCCGTCGGCGAGGTGACCCTCGGCGTCTTCAACCGGGAAAAGTTTGCTTACGAGTCCACCACCTATACCGGCGACTACGAGATCGCATCCTGCTCCGGCACCATCACCACCAAGGAGGGGGAGACGTACCTCCACATCCATATGGCGGTCGGAAATGCCGTGAAGGACGAGTGCCACGGCGGACACCTGAACCGCGCCGTTGTCAGCCTGACCGGTGAGTTCGTCATCCAGCAGCTGGACGGCACCGTCGAGCGGGAGTATTCCCCGGAAGTCGGGCTGAATCTGTTCAAGTTTTCGGAATGACCCGGCGAACGAATCGTTTCAGACATTTCAAACCAAAGATTTCATTTTTTGAAATTTTTATCTTTCTTCCAGATTCGCCCCGGTTGTTTTGGCTGAATGTCCATTGCAACTCGTTCCGATGCCCGGTAGAATAAAACTGATAAGACCCTCTTTTTTCTGAAACCCGTCAGCCGCGGGGTCGGCTGATAAAAATATGACCAAACAGGAGTGAATATTATGTACAAGCCTTACGGTATCATCCCTCCCATCATCACCCCCTTCGACGAGGAAGGAAAGGTGAACTATGATTCCCTTGCCAAAATGTCGGTCTATCTGGTCGAGAACGGCGTGCACGGCCTGTTCCCGTTCGGCACCACCGGCGAGTTCTATGCCGTCAGCGACGAAGAATACGTCAAGGCGCTGGAGACGGTCCGCGACGCAGTGAAGGGAATGACCAACTGCTACGGCAAGCCGATCCAGTTGATGGCCGGCTGCAGCCACATCACCACCCGCGGCGTCATCCGGCTGATCCATCTGGTGGAGCAGGTGGGCGGCTATGATGCCGTCAGCGTGCTGACCCCCATGTTCGTCAGCCAGACGCAGGATGAGCTGTACCAGTACTACAAGACCATCGCCGAAAGCACGAAGATGCCCGTGCTCATGTACAACAATAAGCCCAAGACCAACGTGACCATTGCCCCCGCAACCGTGGCACGTCTGGCAAAGGACTGCCCCAACATCATCGGTGTCAAGGATTCCACCGGCGATATGACCAACTGCGAGGAGTATCTTCGCCTGACCGCAGATCAGCGCGACCACTTCAACGTCATGATGGGCCGCGATACCATGATCCACGCCGCCCTTGCCTATGGCTGCTCCGGCGCTGTGGCAAGCTGCGCCAACGTGGCCCCCCGCGTGGTGGCCGATATCTACGACAAGTATGTGGCCGGTGATCTGGCCGGTTCTCTGGAAGCACAGTACCGGCTGGCTCCCCTGCGCATTGCCACCAATATGGGCACCTTCCCCGAAGTCATCAAGGAGAGCCTGAACCTTCTGGGCATCCCGGTGGGCAAGTGTCTGGACCCCATCCAAGAGCTGAAGCCTGAGGAAAAGGAAAAGCTGCGTCAGGTCCTTGTGGACATGAAGCTGATCTGATATCCTGAGACTGTATCCGGGCGGCGTACGGCGAAAAAGGTCGTCCGCCGCCTTTTGTTGTTTGTCTGGCCCGGAGCCGGGCCTGTAAAGGAGCCGCTATGAATACAACCCTGCGAAAAGATGCCGACCAGATCATCGCTGCAAGCCTGAAGGCCGTTCTGCCGGACGAGGCCGTTTTCCGCGCCCTGAAGAGCTTCCGCCCCGGAACGGGCCGGACCCTTCTGGTGGCTGCCGGAAAAGCTGCATGGCAGATGGCAAATGCCGCCGTAAAGGCACTGGGCCGGGTGGATGACGGTGTCGTCGTTACAAAATACGGTCACGTCAAAGGGGAGATCCCCGGCGTGACGTGCTATGAAGCCGGACATCCCGTCCCGGATGAAAACAGCTTTTCCGCCACCCGGAAGGCGGTGGAACTGGTACAGGGACTGACGGCAGAGGACCGGGTCCTGTTCCTGCTGTCGGGCGGAGGCAGCGCGCTGTTTGAGCTGCCGCTGGTGCCCGGCCCGGAGCTGCAGGACATCACCGGCCAACTGCTGGCCTGCGGCGCAGACATCGTGGAAATGAATACCCTGCGCAAGCGGCTGTCCGGCGTCAAGGGCGGCCGGTTCGCGCAGCTCTGTGCCCCGGCTCAGGTGTTCAGCATCGTCCTAAGCGATATTCTGGGCGACCCGCTGGATATGATCGCCAGCGGCCCGGCCGTTCCGGATACTTCCACCTGTGCCGAGGCGCTGGCCATCGCCGAAAAATATCAGCTGAAACTTTCGGCGGAAGCCCGGCATCTGCTGACGCAGGAGACCCCCAAAACGCTGGATAACGTGACCACACAGATCACCGGCAGCGTCCGGGAACTGTGCGCCGCCGCAGAGACCGAATGCCGCGCGTTGGGCTACGAGCCGATGATCCTGTCCGACCAGCTCTGCTGCGAGGCACGGGAAGCCGGAAGCTTTCTGGCCAGTATCCTGCGGACCTACGCAGGCAGCAAGAAGCCGCTGGCCTTCCTTGCCGGAGGAGAGACGGTGGTCCACCTGACCGGCAAGGGTCTGGGCGGACGGAATCAGGAACTTGCGCTGGCTGCCGCCCCCGGCATTGCCGGGCTGGACGCCTGTGTCTTTTCCGTGGGCAGTGACGGCACCGACGGCCCCACGGATGCGGCCGGCGGTTATGTGGACGGTGCTTCCGCTGCTGCCCTGAAGGAGAAAGGGCTGGACGTGTTCGAGGTCCTGCAGAACAACGATGCCTACCATGCGCTTCAGGCGATCGATGCCCTTATCGTCACCGGCCCCACCGGCACCAACGTCAATGACGTCGCCGTGGCGCTGCTTATCCCGTCGGAGGTGCGCTGAGTCCCGGCAGGGGGCTTGTCATGCCGGGGCGTCTTCTGAGCGGTACGGGGGCCTGCGCCCTGTATCCGTTCCGTGAATAAATAACCAAGGCTCACCGCCAGATGGACGGTGAGCCTTTTTTGGGTGCGCTTCTTTGCTTGGCCTAGGATATTCAGCCGAAACGGAAGGTTTATTCCGTTTTGCGGCATCAAAACAAGACGCAAAAACTCCCGCCAGCTTCCGGTTGCGGAAGCTGGCGGGAGTTGATCGTTTATTGGTGCTTTCTCAAGCCCTCACGCAATTACTTGCGGGGGTTCTTGATCGCAGCCTGAGTGGGTGCCAAAATCGCAGAGCGTTGGGAATCATTCTTCTCCCTCCGGGTGCTGCTCAACGCTTCCTTTTGAACTGAGCATCATCGGCTTGCGATGTCTTTTTACTTCTTCTATGGGAGCAGGAGGCCGCGAGCTTGAGTCTCGCCACTCTGACCGCAAGAAAAGCCACGATGAAACGTCACAATATGAACATTTGTCGTGGCTTTTCCTACTGCTTTTTCCTTAGAAGAAGGATTCATCCTCTGTCTCATTGGTTTCCAGATTTACCCTGCGCAGATAGCTGCGGCTTTCCTCCAGAATCTCCTCCAGTCGCTCATCGGACAATTCTTCCTCACACAAGACGTTCATCATGAATGTCATGTTGACGCCGCTGACCAGACGCGTGTTCGGCTTCTGGAGATATGGATACATTGACTGATTGACGCTGCCTCCATACAGATCGCTGCAAAGCAGGACTTGATCCTCAGCAGAAACGGTTTTGTAGAAATCATCCAGATGCTCCTGCACGGTATCGTTGTCTACATAGGCATCAAAAACCGTCAGATTTTGTTGCGCTCCCAGAAGGATCTCGCAGGAACTCCTGATGCCGCTGGCAAAGCGGCCATGAGAGGACAGAAAAATCTTTAACATGAATCGGCATTCCTTTCTTCCGTACTGTCGGAGACGATCCGAAAGCATTTTTTACTTTTGAAACGGAACAGACACACAAAAACCTTGATGATCCAGTCCAGTTTCATGCAGACATATACGACAAATGCCGGCAACTTCAAGACAACACCGGTGAGCCATCCAAGTGGAATGGAAATCAGCCAAAGAAATGTGGCATCAATCATCATGCAGAACCGTGTGTCTCCACCGCCCCGCAGGATACCCTTTGTCAGCACGGACTGCAGTGCCTGAAATACAATGATAAAGCTGATCGCGTCCAGGAGCTGCATGGCAATGTCATGTGTTTCAACGGAAAGGTTGTAGGCATTGACCACAAACGGCCCGATGATCATTAAAATGAGGCTGGTTCCCAGGCTAAACAACACGGTCAAGATGATCATGGTTGTGCTTTCCCGGTAAGCCTTGTCCAATTTGCCGCTTCCCACATTGTTTCCGGTGATCACGGCCGCGGCCTGTCCGATGCCTTGTGTCATGACTGTGCAAAGGCGCTGGATCATGGCAACGATGGAATTGGCCGCTACAAACGATGTTCCGATGTGGCCGATGATGACCGAGACCATGCTGTTGCCGATACCCAGAAGCATGTCAGAGCACAGAACCGGAATGCAGTATTTGCAGTATGTACCCAGCAGATCTCCGACCGGCATCCAAAGATCCCGGATGCGGAAGCGCAACTGCTTTTCCTGGAAGAAGAAGTGTCCGCCGATCACGATCAGCTCAAACAGACGGGCAAGAACGGTTCCGATTGCGGCACCGGCAATCTGCATCTGTGGCACACCAAAGTGACCAAAAATAAAGACCCAGTTAAAAAAGATGTTGACGAAGAAACTGCCAATCGATGTGTAGAGCGGGATCTTTACATCATGAATAGACCGCAGAATCAAGGTCAGGGTCATTGTGATGGCCATCATTACAAAAGAAGCTGTGCTGTACCGGAGATAAATTGCACCCTTTTCGATCACAGCAGTGTCGGCTGTATAGATCCGGAGAAGCTCCTCCGGGAAAAACAATGAGATCACCATGCAGACGACGGCCACAGAGAGAATTACACGCAGCATGATCGCAACCGTCTTTTTCACATTGTTGTAGTCGCCTTTGCCATAAAACTGCGCACTGAGAACGGATGCACCGCCACCGACGCCCATACAGGCGATCTGGAACAGGTTGATAAAATCATTTGCCAGCGAAGAACCGGAAAGCTGTATCTCACCAAAGCTGCCCAGCATCACAGTGTCCATAATGTTCACGCCCACCGTGATCATATTCTGGATGATCACAGGAAGTGCAAGCATCAGCATCAGCCTGTAAAAGCCTGGTTCCTTTACCAATAGTGTCTTTTTTTCCATTTTGTCATCATATGCTCCATTTTTTCCAGTGGCGCATATCCCTTTATGCGTTTTAAGCGCAGATGCGCGGTGGTTTATTTCGCGTGCTCTGCCAGATACTGATCAAAGCTGATCAGCTCAATGCCGTTTGCCTTGACCCATTCCTTGATCTTCGGCGAGCAGAGCGCTTCGAGTTCTCTGCCGCGGATGACGGAAAAAGTCGACATATTTTGCAATTCACCATCGCAGTAACCGCAGTGGGTTGCAAGCATCGCATACGGTGCATTGAAGTCGAACTCACAGCCGCCAGAAAGAATATGCCCGATGACATCCGTTGCACCCTGTTCAGCCAGACCGTAAGATGGCTTGCGGTCATTCGGGTCGACCTTCATGTTTTTATAGTACCAGCGTGTGCCGACCGGCAGATCCTTCAGACCAAAGCAGTTCAGCAGTACGCCATATTCCTCTGCAATATCCACCATGGCCTGCTCGACTTCCGGTGTGGAAAGCGAATGCCCTGCAAAGTAGCACGGCTTGCGGCCCACAATTTCGATGAAATTTTCGACCTGCTGTTTCATTTCACGGTAGATCTGGTCGTAAGGAATCTCATACAGATTTTCCAGTTTGCGGCGGGTCGAAGAAATAAAAATGCCGTTTTCATCCACCAGTGCAGGGATGTCCTTCGGGTCGCTGGCGGGCAGCCCGGACACAAGATTCAGGTCCTGACCAACCGAAACATGCGGATACTTTTTCAACTCGTTCACCGCATAGCGGGCCTGTGCAGCATTGTTTGTCATCAGGCCCACATCAGTCAGAATCCCGCAGCGGGCTGCGCGCAGGCAGCCGTCGGTGATGCTGTCGGTCATGGCATAATCGGCGCCTCGTACAATCAGTTTCATCTGTTTCTCCTTTCTTATTTCAGGTCACGGTATGTGATCAGCTCAACGTTGTTGCGGAGGATCCAGTTCTTCACAAAGTCCGAGGTGAATACTTCGTGATCTTTGCAGCGGATGACCGAATAGGTTGTGTAACGGAACAGATCTGCATCCACAAAGCCGACATGACCGCCCAAAAGGACGTATTCGTGCCCCATTGCCTCATCCAGATGTTCCCGGACATACGCCAGTGCATCGGTTTCCAGCTGCTTTTCCACCGTGAAAGGCTTGGTATTGTAACTGTTGGCAGCCCAGTACATATTCACCTTTTTGTGGCAGTCTGCGCTGTACGGAACGCCGCTTTCTTCCGACAGGGTCCGGATCGCCCGGATATAGGCCGGGCTGCTGCGGCTGATGGAGTGTCCGTGCAGATATTCCGGCGGCTGCCCTGCAAGACGGACAAAGTGCTTCAGCTGTGCCCGCAGTTCGGTCAGCACCTGTTCGTAGGGCCACAACTCTTCCTTACCAAAGCGCGGATCTGCCATTTTGACGGTGGAACGGATAAAATGTCCGTCCTGATCCACCAGGTCCTGGAGCAGTTCCGGGTCAGAGACCGGATCTCCGGAGACAATATTGAAGTCGATGCCAAAGCACACCTGCGGATAATCTTGGATAAAGGATGCGGCGTGCTCGCTTTCCGGCATATTTACAAACAACCCGGTATTCCGGACGACACCGTTTTCAATTGCATCCAGAATGCCACAGGTCACACCACGGGTAAATCCGTAGTCATCCGATTGCGTCAGCAGTTTCATTTCGACCTCTCCCTTCTCAACATAAAAACCAGGGAAGGAAGGTGCTTTGCGAGCCTTCCTTCCCCGTCACAATTTTACAGAATACCAACCAGCGAGAGCAGAATGCATCCACCCATAATGATGAAGATCAGTTTGACTGGGGTCAGGCCCTTCTGCAGAGCCTTATAGCTACCCCACCAGAGAACAAGGCTGAGCAGACCAGGCATCACATTGTCCAGAATGCCCTGAATGTTGATTTCTGCGCCGTTGACCACCGGTGCCAGAGCAATGTTGATCTTGATATTGGAAGCAATCAGAACACCGACCATCATGGCACCCAGAATGCCGGCAACTTCCATCAGCATAGAAATAATGCCGGATTCCGAAGCCTGATCGATCAAAGAGGTGCCGGTGCGGTAACCGGTCATGAACAGCACATACTTGAGTGCAAGAAGACCGAAGCCGAACAGTGCTACAAACAGCAGTGGTCCAAGAAGATTGCCGTCGGCTGCAATTCCGATGGCGATGCCGGCTACGATAACACGGACACAGTTGAAGAAGAACGAGTCACCAATACCGGCCAGGGGGCCCATCAGGGATGCAATGACACTGGTGATCGTGCCGGGTTCCACGTTGCCCTTTTCTGCGCGTTCCTTTTCCATTGCACAGGCAATGCCTGCCAACAGACCATACATGGTCTGGTTTGTGTTGATGTACTCTGAAGCGTGGCGGGTAAGCGCTTCTTTTTTGGCTTCGTCATCCTGATAATATTTTTCAATAACCGGTGCCGTGGACAGCACCATGGCACGTCCCTGACCAACCACATTGCTGGTGGTGCGCATGCAGGACAGAGAGCCCCAATAGCATTTGTTCAGGATCTTTTTTTCTTCCGGCGAAATCGTATTCTGCTTATTAGGCATAGAAATCGTCACCTCCAACCGTATTTTCAACCTGCTTCAGAGCACGAGAACGATCAAAGACCATGTAGGCACAGACAAAGCCGAGGATTGCCACGGAGAGCACCGGCATTGCCAGATATTTGGTCAGAACAAAGCCAACCAGAACGAACGGTACGGTGTACTTCGAGAAAATGGCCTGGGTCGTCAGCGCCAGGCCGACGACCACCAGCATGCCGCCGGATGCCGACAGACCATTCATCAGCCAGGCGGGGATCGCATCGAATGTGGTCGTGATCACGGTGGATCCGAAGTAGCAGCACAGGAAGATGACGGCAGTATCCAGCAGGTGCTGGAGCACGATGGCCTGGAACCAGACCAGACGGTTGTACTTTTTGACATCGCCCTGCTTGGCGGCGTTCATCAGGGGCACTTCCATCAGGTTGCCAACCATTGTGGTGACCGGCATCAGGCCAAGGCACAGAGCACCGATCGGAACTGCGATTGCAATGCCCTCCTCCATGGAGATCCCGGACAGGATCGCGAGGCCCACGCCAACTGCCGTACCCGAACGATAATCGGCTGCGAGAGAGCCGCCGATGCCGGAAATGCCCATATAAACAGCTTCCAGCGAAGCACCCATTATAACGCCGGTCTTCAGGTCACCGCAGAGCAAACCGATCACTGTGCCCAGCACGATCGGGCGGGTCATGGTCTGCCATCCCAGAATGCCGTCAATCAGCCATGTGATCCAGTAAGCAAACGCTACAAGCAATGCAGGAACTAACATACTGTGTTTCCTCCTTTTTTATTTCCATTCAGCCTTTTCCGCTGCTGCAACAAAGGCCTTCAGGGACGTTTTTTCGGTCGAGGGCAGGCTTTGGACATAAGCGTCCGCAACACGTTCGCTGATCTCCTTCAATGCACCAAGATCGTCCCGATCCAACTGCACATACATAGAAACGCTTGCGGTATGTTCTGCCTTGCGGTTGTGGTAATTACCCAAGTTGACATTTTTCAGTCCCAGCGCCGAAACCAGTTTCAGCGCATCCTTGGGGTTGTCCGTCAGCAAAAAAATCTTCATGCGTTCTGCGCGCGGATCCTGCAGAAGTCCGATCACCTCGTCCACGCTGCGAACATGGGTCTTTTTGCCCGGCGGCGCTGCAATCAGCAGCATTTTCTTTTTGAGCGGGTTCTGGGCCGCTTCGTCGCTTGCACATACGATGGTGTCGATGTCCAATGCCTTTGACCAGCTGGTTGCAACCTGACCATGGATCAGACGTTCATCAATTCTGAGCAAAGCAATCATTGTGTGTCCTCCTTTTTTGATGTGGATCACTTTCCGGAAAAGTTTCTGAGTGTATTATAACAAGTCTGCCACAGACTTTCCTTGTCTGATTTTTTCGAGCACTTTACATAAAAAATTGCATCATTGTACAAATTTGACAAGCTCATATGCTTGCTTTTGACAAAGTGCACAAAAAACACCACACAGGATCCCACGCTCCCTCAGAGAGAGCAGGAATTCTATGCGGTGTTGTCGTTTTTTCAAAAGGGCAGCATCATTTGAGCAGCCGGTTGATCTGATTGTTCAGCGTTTCCGGGCAGGGGCAGCTGGTAAGCGTAGCCCAGAACAGCGGGTCCTGTATCAGCTCGTAGAGCAGCAAATTGATGATCCGGATGTTTTGGGCATTTACACGTCCGGAAAGCAGCAGATAACGGGAGACTCGCTTGTCACCGACCCAGAGCCGACTTTTCAATTTCCCGAACTGCAGCAGACTGTGTGGCGCCGTCTGTTGCGTGAGAAGCAGAACCAGACAGTCATTCACACAGATCGTTTTCTTCTGGATTTCTTCCACCGTGAAAGCAGCAACGGGAAAGGCACGGCTCTCTGCCAGAAGCTCTTCGGCCCACCCATCACTCAGCTTCAGCTCCTGGGTGCGGATATCTTCTTTTTTCAGGTCATTTCCAAACAGGTCCCGCAGCATCTGAAGATAGGCATTGATGTTGTTGAGATCGTTCCGGATCTCTGCATATGAAAGAAACAGCGGATCGTTGGACAGGCGTTCATCGCACAGGATCAGATCATACTTTTTCCGAGCCTCCGGGATGTTTTCCAGCATGTCAACATAGGTACAGCATTCCACCGAGCTGTAATACCGCGGGTTCAGCTTTGCAAGGAGAAGGTTCCGGATCATTTCGGGAGCATAAATGTCGGAACGGGCGGTGATCCCGATGCGGAGCCGCGGCGCAGCATAATCCATCCCCTGAATATAAAAGGCAATCAGTTCACACAGCGGAGCACAGCAGATTCCGGCCGCCTCGTTTCCATAGCGTTCCGCAAGGAGCTGCTGGATGTTCTGGTAGAGAAGCATCACCAGCGGATAGTCTGAGATCATCTGTGCCCGGCTTTCAGAGTGCCCTGCATGTTCGGACAGCAAACCCATCTGATGGTGAATGATCAGGCGGTAGAGCGTTGTCCGGAGAATGGAACTGTACAGGCCGGTGATGGAGAAGCCGTAACTTCGCAGCAGATAGCCATCCACCATGCGGTACAGGTCGTTGGCTTCCTCGGGAAAGGTTGCTTCCACAAAGGCGCAGAACTCCTCCGGTTCGTCATACATTTCAAACAACATCATGGCAACCGATAAAATCTCCTGTTCGGAAAATGCTTCCCCGCCAAAACAGGACCGGGTAATGTCCGCACTGATCTTCATCAGCCGTTCGGAGCTGCGGACATAGCCGATGATGGCCGGATGGATGTTTTCAAAACCGGAAAATATCCTTCCCTGCCGGATGCGCAGGTGCTGGAAGAAGATATAATACGTCAGCCGCCGGACCTGTGCCTGGGAATAATTGCAGCTATTATGCAGCAGCGCTTCATACACTTTCTCCCGAAGCACGGGGTAGTGCGGATTGCTGAGCCCTTCCGCGATCTCAGGATAATCTTCTTCCGGAATAACGTTCACGTCCAGCAGACTATAGATCGCCATCAGACAGCGCCGGATGTTCCATTCGTTGCCCATAGGGTACACTCCGTAATGGGGCGCGTTTTCCAGCCGGATGTTATAACTTTGCAAAAAGGTGCGGCAAAGTTTGATTGCATTGCGCAGATTGCTGCGGGAAAATCCCATTGTTTCTGACACAGCATCCAAATCCGTATGGTCATTGGCAAGAAGAATCTTTCTGGCAATATAAAGCCCTCTGACCAGTTCGCTCCGGTTTGTAAGGTTTCTGCGGTGGCGATTGTAGAAGGACCACATCCCCTTATAGTGCTGCTGAAACTGTTTCTCATCGGTGACGGTCCAATGGATCCGGTTTTCTTCAAAATGATACTCGATCCCATAGAACTTTTGCAGTTCTTTCAGACGCTGCTGACAGATGCTGTACTCATAGCGGCTCATTCCAAAATGCCGGATAAAGTATTCCGGAGTTAGATCTGGCCGCAGGATGATATAACATGCCTTTTTGTAATCGTCAATCGAATAATCCTGAAACATATTGCGCATCCCCTTTTGCCCGAACACCGTAAAGATTCCCTGTGCCTGACACCCACTGAATTTCCGGTTCTGCTGTGTAGCTTGTCGGCAGTTGTCATAAGTGTACTACATCGTTTTGCACTTTACAAGAACTGCCCGGTGTGATTTTCTCAGATGCATGGATTCTGGAGCACTTACGCCGCCATGCTTTCAATAAAAAGTCAAGAAATATGAAATAACATTGGCTCGACAAATTATGAACAATCATCCGCGAAAGAAGCACTTGGGAAAAAGAAGGTCGACATACGACAAAAGCCGCCCGGAAGCGTCTGAGAACGTTTCCGGGCGGCTTTCTGTTTGTTTTAAAGGACGGAGTTACTTGGGCTGACGGCCGCTGTAAGCCAGGATGCCGCCGTCGGCGTACAGGATCTGGCCGTTGACGAAGTCAGAAGCATGGCTGGCCAGGAACACGCAGGGGCCCACCATGTCCTCGGGGTCGCCCCAGCGGCCGGCAGGGGTCTTGGCGCAGATGAAGGTGTCGAAGGGGTGACGGCTGCCGTCCGGCTGGGTCTCGCGCAGGGGAGCGGTCTGGAGCGCATGGCAAAGGTCGTTACTACCATTCATGACCTGGTGGGTGATTAAGGTCAACCGTACATACGTTATCAACGAGGAACAGGCTGCTACCATACGAATGGTTTTCACGCTCTATTCTCAGGGCTACGGGGAAAAGGCGATTGTCAATGAACTTTCCCGGCTGGGTCGTAAGGATGGGCACGGAAACGTCAGTTGGTCCTGTACAAAAATCAGCCGCATCCTTCGTAACGCAACGTATATGGGCTATGTCTGCTACAACAAGTCCAAGGTCAACAACTATCTTGAAAAGAAACGCATCAACAATCTGGACGAAACTTCCTTCGTCTATGTAAAAGGCAACTTTGAGCCGATCGTATCAGAAAGCCTTTGGCATGAATGTGAGCGCATCCGCAAGTCCCGTATTTCCAGCCTGCGCCTTCCTGATGGAGAAACAAGGCGTAAAGGAGCCAGAACTACCAAGAATCTGTGGGTGTCAAAACTTCGCTGCCGCTGCGGTTCTTCCTACCGCATTTTCAACTGGCGTAAACTGAAGGACGGAACGCCGGTCTTTGGCTACCAGTGCAATATGCGAACCGTCAACCCGACCCGTTCCTTCGTTCTGGAACACAACATGACCCAGCAGCTCAGTTGTGATGCCATCTCCATCCCGGAGTGGAAGCTGGAGCTGATGGCGAAGAAGATCTTTGAAAAGGTCTGGGGCAATCAGAACAAAGCCATCCTTCGAGCCTGTAAGATGATCGAAAGCTGCCAGAACGGAAAAGCCATCACACGAATGTCTGCTGCACCGATTCGGAGCCAGATTGAAAAAATCAAAAAGCGCAAGCTGAACTACGCTGCCATGCGTGCAGACGGCGAACTGCCACGAGAAGAATATCAAGCCCTTTGCAAACAGGCAGATGACGAGATTGCCTGCTTAGAGCAGGAGTTGAAAGCCCTCTCCCCTGCGCCCGAACCGCAGACGGTTTCTTCGGACATGAAAGCGATCTACGATTTTCTCTCTCAGAAGGTCGATGTACACGGTGCCTGTCTTGCGCCCGAATTGATTGAGCAGTTCGTTGAAGTCGTCACCCCTATTGCCGATTACTCCTACCGCTGGAAGCTGAACACCGGCTGCAAGAAGTCCAAAGAGGAGCGCACCAATCTGATGGCTGTATCAGAAAAGCCCATCCTCACCTTCACCATCGACTTTGAAACCGCCAAGCGTTACCGGGAAGCCAACAAGATGCCCCACCAGTTCCGCCGTGCAGCGTGGACCGACCTGACTGTGGAGGTGTATCTGTGATGCTTCTGGGAAGCGCCCCCGTGTTAAACGCAATTCACCTCATACATGAGCAAACAAATAAGGCCAACCGCTAAAATTGGCGGTGAGCCTTATTTGTTTGCTTGATTTTTAACGATAATTCGTCATAAAGTCCTTATGCTCTTGGGTTTTTAATAGCAGCCTGAGCAAGTGCCAAAATTACAGAGTTCTCCTTTCCAGAAACATCATTTCATTTTTAGTTTAGCCTGTGGCTGTTTTTTCGTAAGCCCCGCGTATGCGGGGAAAAGTACGACTGCTCCGGCCAGAAGTTCACGAACTGGGGATCACCCCCGCGTATGCGGGGAAAAGGGACACTTCCGAACTGAAGTATGTGCGTGATGAGGATCACCCCCGCGTATGCGGGGAAAAGCGGCTGTACAGCTTGCCCTGCCACCAGAAGTGGGGATCACCCCCGCATATGCGGGGAAAAGTCAATCTCCGCGCCCAGGTCTGGCCCCTCGACGGGATCACCCCCGCGTATGCGGGGAAAAGTCTGTAACGGTGATCGCGCCGTCCTGTCGGCCAAGGGTGCAGTGTTCCAGATACAGAAACGTCATCCGGTCTTTCACCTGTGGCAGCGCCTGTAGGCCCGGCCGAATCATGCCCGGCATCTCGTCCATCTCAGTTTCCTCCGCGCATAATGGTCATCAGCCCAAGGCCATAGGCCTTGCCGCGCCCCATGCCCTGACACAGCAGTGCCCGGAACTGTTCCGCATCGGTCACCTGTAAAATGCCCTCATAGGTCACTGCCAGCAGGGTCACCGGCCGGGTGCCGTGCTTGGCAAAGTGCTGCCACTGCACCCTGGTCACGGTAAATCCCTCGTCCCGCAGAGCAAAGCCGTGCTTTGCAGCGCGCTCCAACAGCCACTGCTTCTGGTACTGTGTCGTGCAATGTGCGGCCACAGTTCCCCGCGCTGCGGGGTTTTTGGTGTCTTTGCAGCTTTTGGTGGGGTTTGCAGTCAGCCGGAACTGCCAGCAACTGCCCGGCTCCACCCGCTGCAAAAGCGGGTCGTAGCTGCGGGTCTCCGCAGCCGCTCCGGTGCCAAACTGCTCCACCACGCCGGATAGCTCCGGTGCATCCTCGCTGAGCAGCAGCAGATACAGCTGCTCTCCCAGACGATCCAACCGCCACAGCCTGCGACGGCGCTCCCCTCCAAAAGCGCTTTCCACTGCACCATGCAATTTTTGCGGTGCCGCCAGCGCAGCCATGGTGCTGCGGCGAGTGGGATCGAGTTCTACCCGTGATAAATACATTCTCTCGCCCCCTTTTTACAATTCCCGGAACGGGTCGTGCTCCGTAGTCTCCGGCCTGTCCGGCACTTTCTGCCAAAGCTCCCGTACCGAGCGGTAGCCGTACTGCCGGTGATGTGGGTCAAAGCTCACCGGCACATCCCGCTGCGGAGCTGTGCCCGGCTCCAGCGGGTCGGCGTCCAACAGGATCCGGCTCTGTCGTCCCGGACACAGAGGCGGTTCCGCTTGCAGCACCTCCTGCAAGCTGTCCGGGCGTACTCCCAGACAGAGCGGCAGAGTGGGCGGACAGGAGCGGTGGCCGAGATACAGCGGGAATGCCGGGTGCAGCAGCGCCTGCTGCAGCTGCTGCAAAAGGGCGGCATCCTCGCTTTCAATACCGGCCAGAAACACAGCGTCCTGCAAATAATGGCGGTAGGTCACATAAGAGGTCTTTTCATCTTGCGTCTTTGCCGTGTGGTAGTCCACCAGCAGCTGCCCTTCCCGCTCCACGCGGACGCCGAACCGCAGCCCGGTCAGCCGGGCCAGTGCTTCGCGCTCGTCACGCCGCAGCCCCAGAGCTGCCGCCAGCAGGCCGATCACGCCGCTCTTGGTGGGTTCCCGGTTGGTCTTGCGGGTCTCAAATTTAGAGTCCGCGCCCCACGCCTGCAAAGGCGCTGCCAGCCGAAGCAACAGCGTTGCCATTACCCCACCTCATTTCCGGCAAGCGCATCCCGGACAGCCTTTTCCAGTGCGTCCAGCATAGCCTTTGCCGTCTGCGCCGGAGCCAGAACCTCCAGTCCGCTGCCCACAGTAAAGCTTTGCGCCGGGGCCTCCGCAAAGCTGCCGTACATCTGCTGCGCATACTGCGCCAGTGCCGCCTTGGAAGGCGCGGCGTAACCCCGCGCACTGCGGGGCACAGCCTGCTCAAATGCGCCGCACAGGTTCACCGGCTGATCTTCCCGCAGGGTCACATATACCGCGTCCGGCAGAGTGCGGTTTGCAAAGGTGTTCTGCTTGCCGGTGGGCATGGAGAAGAGGAACGCCTCACCAAAGGCCCGCACCGTTTCCGCGGCCTGCGCTGCACCCAGCTGCCCGGCCAGCTCCATCACGTTCACCGTGGCATAGCGGTACAGAGTGGAGGAGTTGTACTCCACCGTGCCCAGATGGCCTGCACCGGCGTTGTCCTCTGCCTGACAGTCATCCACGGCAGTAAAGTAATCGTACTCGTTCTGCACAGCATGGGTGGAGATGCTGTGCGCCACCTGTGCAGCAGCGTCATAATTCAGAGAAGGGTCATCTGCCACCATGCGGCCAAACAGCGCCATGTCCATCAAGGGGGCTGCTTTCAGAGCATCCCGATACTGCTTTTTATCCGCAGAGCCCTCCACAGCCAGTTCTGCCAATGCCTTTGCCTGTGCAGTGCTCATGAAGAACAGAGCCTTGGTGCCCTTGTCGTCGCTCTTGATGCCCGCATTCTCCAGCGCTTTCTTTGCCAGCTTGTCTGCATCCAGTTCCGGGGCCAGTGCAAGGATCTGCTCCTTCACCAGTTCTGCTGCCTTTTTGGTGCGCTTGCCCACATCCAGCTGAGCATTCTCCGCAAAGGCTGCGCGCATGGCGTGCTTCCATGCCTGCGAGGAAACTCTGGCGCGGAGCACACCGCCGTACACAGCCGTTTTGGGGCTGCCGGTATCGTCCCGGTTGATGCAGCTGGGCGGGACGGTCTGCAAAATGTGGAAATCAACATACAGGCGCTTATTCATAATCCGTTCTCCTTTTCTTTCTTTTCCGGTGCAGGCTTCGGGTCGCGGTACAGGTCCTGTCCCCACCGCAGACGGACATTGGCGGGGGTCTGCGCATACCGCGGGTCGGTGCATTGCAATTCATACAGATCTGCCGCAAGCTGCGGATAGTCCAGCGGGATGCCGCCATCCTTTGCCGCGCTCAGCAGCTGGATCATGCCCCGCAGATGGTGGCTGATCTCGGTGATTTCTTCTGCGGTGGCCAGTGCATTGAAGCGCCGGAGCACACTGGCCTCGGTCCAGTCCTGTCCGGCACTGTTCCGCTCTGCCAGCTGCCGCACCGCACGCCCCAGCGTGTTGCCGGGGCAGTTCATGGGGCGGTCGTTCCCCTGCTGATGCACAGCATACAGGGTCAGGGCAAGGTAGACCGCCCACTCTGCCGCCGAGGGCGCACTACGGCTCTGAAAGCTTTCCGGCATTTCCAGCAAAAAACTTCCCCACAGCTCCGGCAGCTCGCCGGGCGCATGGCCGATGCCGCGCCGCAGCTTTGCCAGTTCTGCCCGCCGCTGGTTGTCCGGCAGAGCCTGAAGCCTGTGCAGCTGCTGCGCCGCATACATTTTGACGTCCTGTGTTTTCATACAATTCCCCCTGGTTCTGTTTTGGGGTAGATCTCCCAAAGTCTTGCGCGGAAATGATGATAGGCCTTTGGCGAGGTATACAGGATGGTGCGCTCGGTCTTTTTGTCCTTATCCACCACAATGCGGTGTCCCTTCAGGGCGGTATTTCCGGCCTCCATCACCATCTGTTTTCCCAGTTTTTCCGCGATGCTGCGTGCCCACGCCTGCCAGCGCAGCGCTGCCTCATCCGGGTCGTCCTGCTCCGGGTCGATCGCCTGCAGCCACTGCCGGAAAGGCTGGTCCACCGCAAAGTAGAATTGTGCACGAACCGCGCCGCCTGCGTTTTCATTCCGGTCACCGGCGGCAATTGCCAGCTCCTGTGCAAAACGCCCGATCAGCGCCGCTGTCTGTTCACAGCGCTCGATTTCTCTGACGATCCGGCTCTGCCATGGGCGCCCTATCTCATCCAGAATCCCTACCTGAAAGGTCAGGCTGTCGCTGAAAGAATCATTTACAAAGAAGTCCTTATCGCCATATTGGACACCGGAAATGCGGAAATGTACCTTTCTGCGAGGATCCAGAAGTTTCAATCTCTTTTCCTGCAACTTTTCGATCCAGCATACAACGCCCGGTCGATGCCCGCTGTCCTGACAAAAGACCGCCGGGAACTCCCGCCAGAATTGTTTGGCCGGATCATGACGACAGGGCACAAACACCACCGGTTCATTTTTCTTGATTGGCATCATGCGCCAGATGGTCATCTGTTCGGCAAAGACGTTTTCTCTGGGGAAGAAATCTCCTCCCAGCAGACAGAACCCATCCACATTCTCCCCTGTCCTGTGCAGCAACAGCCTTCTGGATTGCAGGGTGAGCAGCTGTGCCGGGTTATCCGGACAGCAAATTTCTGTCCGTTCCGCGCTCTTTGGTGCTTCCAATTCCCAACAGGGCTTGCTTTCGCCCCAGCATTCCCGGCCGTCGCGCAGCAGCGTCAGGTTCAGCATCAGGGTCTCGTACAGATTATCGCCCTGTGCCTGAATAAAACCGATTTTGCCCAGCCACCCGGCTCCTACGGACGGAAGTCCCTTTCCTTTTGGCTTCGCGGAGGTATCATCATAGCCGTTCACGCATAGCAGCCACCGCGCCGCCTGTGGATAGCTCAGCTGCTCCTTGCTCTGCCCCGCATACAGCGGAAAGAGCCGGAGTTTATTGCCACTTTCCGACATTTCACCGTTGAGTTTGGCCGCGCCATATTCCGTGCCGATCTTTGCCTGCGGCACCTGCCAGAAGGGGTGTGTCGGGTGGAACAGCCAGAAGCGGTCCTTCCACTGCTCCAGATAGTCCCGGACAGGCTCTGCCGGGAAATGCCCCAGCTGCCACAGCTCGCTCCAGCGCTCCAGTGCATCATCGCTCTGCTCCAGCGGGCGGGGGCATCCCTTTGCATCCATTCGGGAAAACACGGTGAACAGCACCGCCAGCAGCAGCCGCAGCACGGCGGCGTTCTGGGTGGGCATCTCACCCGCAAGGTCCACATAATCCTGCGCCGACACCAGTGCCTCGGTCAGGGACACTTCCCGCACTGTGTTGTCCCGCAACCGCACCCGTATCCACGGTTCGGTCAGCAGGTTGAATTCAATTTCCTTCATCCGTCTCCTCCTTTTGGTAATACAGACCGTTTTCACGGTCATAACAAAGCTCCATGCCCGCAAGCCGGGCAGTCAGGCTTTCATCCAGCAGCAGGATCAGTTCTCCGTGCAGCAGCGGCGACAGCTGCCACGCCGCAAGGCAGCTGCGGTTGTCTGCTTCCAACTCCCGGATGACCCTGTCCACCTTCCACGCTTTGCCGAACACCGCCGGGAGCCGCAGCTTCTGCCGGGCGATCTTCAGTGCTGTTTCCGGCGGGGGCGGGCTGTCGGCAGCTACAGCAGTGCCGCTCTCCTGCCACGGCAGAAAGTGGATGCCGCCGTCTGCCCGGCGCTGCATTACCAGCACCTCTACCGATGGGTCGCCGTCCCGCACTGCTGCCCGCGCCGCCGGGTCAGAGCGGGCGCCCTCGTTCTGCATCCAGTCGTCCAGCGTGTTCAGCTGCACCAGCCGGTGCGTTTCCGGCTGCGGTACAAGGTACGCCTCGGCGCGTGCTTTCTTTTTCTCCTGCGTCTTTTCATATACGCAGCGCATTTCCTCACCCTGCGCCTCGCCGGGAGCTTCCTGCTCCCAGCCGTAAACCCGCTGCACCAGCGGAGAGATTTCCTCCGGCAGCCGGATGCTCCGGGGTAGAAACTTCCGGGTACGCCAGAGCAGCCACTGTCCATATACTGCTTCGCTGCCCGCGTCAAAGGCATTCTCCCCGGTGTCCAGCACCGCGCAGCAGGCCTGCTGCAAAGGGGCGGGGCGGCTGCGGCGGTGGCGGTGCAACCGTCCGATGCGCTGCAACAGCAGATCCATGGGGCAAAGCTCTGTAACAAGAACATCCAGATCAATATCCAGCGACTGCTCCATCACTTGTGTGCCCACCACGATCAGGTCGTTCCGGCGCTCCGGTGAAGAGCCCTTGCCGATGCGTTCCATCAGCTGCTTTTCCCGCGCTGCGCGGTCCGGCATCAGGAACTGCGCATGGAACAGCTGCACCTCTTTGTCCGGCAGGCTTTCCCGCAGCAGCTGCGCGATCTTCTGCGCTTTTTTGACCGTATTTACGATCACCCCCGCGCAGCCGCCCTCTGCCACTTTCCGGCGCAGCAGCGCGGGCAGCTCCGGCTCTGTGAGCGTAGTGATCTGCACCGTTCGACCGGGTGCATCCGATGGGATGGCCATCTGCTTTACCTCTGCGCCATTCGTCCATGTCAGCAGCGGATAGCCGCAGCTGGTTTTCCACGGGGCGTCCGGGGCAGCCTTTTTCTTCTGGTAGGCCTCGACCAGTTCTGTGCGCCGCCGGGCGGGCAGGGTGGCTGACAGCAGGATGACCGGCACCTTGTACCAGCCCAGCCATTCCAGTGCGCGGTCCAGATAGCAGTTCATGTAGGTATCGTAGGCATGGCACTCGTCAATAATGACTACCTTGCCCGCAAGCCCCAGATGCCGCAGCATAACGTGCTTCTGGGCAAGTGCTGCCAGCAGCAGCTGATCCACTGTACCAATCACAAAGTTTGCCAGCAGTGCCTGCTTGTTTCCCCGAAACCACTGGTGTACCTGCACCTGATGCTCTTCCTGCGCGTCCTCCTCCAATTGCACCCCGCGCCCCTGCAGCCGCAGATAGCTCTCGTTCAGTTCCGCCATGCCGTGCGCCAGCTTTATAGCCTGCGGCAGCGTCTCCTCAGACTGCGTGTCTGCCCAGCCAAGCAGCCGAGGAAAGATGCCGTTTGCCGTAGCCTGTGTGGGCAGCCCGAAAAAGACACCGCCCAGCCCGAACCGGTTGGCCATGATTTCCGCAGCGGCCAGCGCCGCCTCGGTTTTGCCCACGCCCATCTGTGCTTCCAGGATCAGGATGCCCGGTTCCGCTGCGGTATCCACAGCCTCCAGAACAGCCCTCTGCACCGCATTGGGCGCAAAGCCGAACCGCACCGCAAACTCCTGCGGGTCTGCAATGCCCGGCTGTGCCTCCCACGGGAAGGGCAGCGCCAGCTTTTTCCACGCCCTGTCCACCCGCGCCGGGTAATCCTTCATACTGCCCAACTCCTCTACCGGGATCAGGGGAAAGTATTCCGTATTGCTGGCAATCCAGTCTGCCATGATCAGAAGTCCGGTCAGAAGCACTTCCTCCTGCGGGTCCAGATTTTCCAGCTCCGCTGTGTCGTCAAAGCCGCAGTCCTGCAAAACAGTCATGAGCAGCTCTACCCAGAAACCCTGCCAGACCTTTTTCTGTCCCTTGGGGTAGTAGTTGCTCTCCCACCCCTCTAACTGATCATCGACCGCCGCGCAGCTCTGTGGCTTGCCGTGGTGTGCCCCCACAATGGAGGCGATCCCTCCGGGACAATCATCCAACAGCAGGATCGCCTCGCCCGCCCTGGCATGCGGCGACTCCCGGCGGTTCTGTTCCGGACAGTCCAGCGGCGTCAATGTTTCCAGCCGCTGCCGCGCCTCCGGCAGGGTGCGCAGGATATTTGCCTGAAAGGCTACCGTAGCCTTGCCTATATCGTGTATTCCGCCCAGAAACCGGGCATGCGCGCGCAACGCTTCCTCGCGCATGCCCATGGCCCGTTTTACGCTTTCCGGGAGCCACTGCCGGACCAGCCGCTCCATGATGCCCGCCGTATCCCACAGGTGCATCCAGAGCGGCAGCCACAGGCTGGTATTCTCCGGGTCCGTTTTACCAACCAAAAACCTTGTTTTATTCAACATCCATCGCATTTCTGTTCCTTTTCCGGTGTGTGTGCCTTCCATGTACCAAGCATAACAGATCATGTATCCCATAATCAGTACTTTTTGTATTTTATCTCCGCAAATGAAAAAACGGCGCACCGGGTCGTGCCTCATCAAAACGAAAGTGTCCTTGCAAGGTAGAGAAACCTGCTATTCATAGCCCGGTTCCATCTTCTGTTCCAAAGATACGCTTCTGCCCTTCTGCTGTCAACGGCTCTGCGCAAATTCATCAAAGCCACAAAAAACGATTTCTTTTTTGGTATAAAAAACCGCCCCGGCTTCCTGCTGTGGAAACCGGGGCGGTTCGTTTGCGTTATTTGTGTCGGTTCAGGCCCTCACGCAATTACTTGCGGGGGGTCTTGATGGCAGCCTGGGCGGGTGCCAAAATTACAGAGCGTTCGGATTTACGATAATACGTCATTTGAAAATTTTCAGTTGATTCCAAGCTCTTTCATCAACTCCGCACGGCTCTTTTCATCTTCGGAAGCCCTCTTTACATCGTCAATGCGATTCTGGTCAAGGAGCTTCTTTACCAGTAAAGCCATTTTGTTTTCTCCGCGGCTCTCGCCTTTCACGATGCCTTTTTCGATGCCTCTGTTTTCCACTTTATCAAGCACATCACACATATTGCGTGGGCCTCCTTTCCAGCATCAAAGTCACTGCGTGTCCAAAAGATAAGGTCTCAACATCTCAACCAGTTCGTAAACTTTCGTTCCGGGTGCTGACTCAGAGGGCTTCCGTCCTTCATTTTGTTTGTCCAATCGCTTTGCATTAGCAATCGCAATGTCCATGTAAGGCAGCAGCACTTCATACATATCCGGGCGGTTCTTCTCGTAACTCCCTGCGCCAATGTTTTTCAGCCAATCGCTTAGCTTCGGCCAGTAACGAGATCTATCAATATCAGTATCCATATACATAAAATGCAGCAAATACCACAGTTCTACGCACTGGTTCGACCATACAGCATGGTAAATCGTCTCACCTTGTGCATTGTATTCTTCGCACAGCTGTGCTACCATGTCGATATTTTCTGCCGGAAAATCATCTGTGTCATAGACAATCCAGACGTGCTTAAACACTATGCCGTTATTCTGAACGTATTGACGAGCTTTCATCAACAGATTCACCGTATTGTCGCCAATGCCCTCTACCTTTAGCTGGATTCTATCACGGTACTTAGAATTGATAATCCGTTGAATTGCGCCAAAATACTGCGGCTCGGTTTCTGTACCTTCAGATGCAATCAAGTGGTATTCCGGCTGAATCATCCTCGCCTTATCACGGCGATTCTTCATCCAGCTTTTTCCAAGGTCACTCTTTTTCGGAGGTTTCAGACTCATGCCCAATCCCTCCCCGTCAGCATATTAGAAAGGTAGGGGTCTGCACCATATCGGCCTTCCAGATACTGCTTGTCAAAGGCCGCCGTACTCTTGACGCGGGTGTTGTCCTCCTGTCGGAACTCATAAAGCGAATAAATTTCGCTCTCATGATTATCATTCATTGCTGCAAACCAGATTTCATCGCGGCGGAAAACAGTATTCTTCATCGTAGTCAGGTCGTGAGAACTGAATAGCAGTTGTGCGCCCTTCTTGTTCAGTTCCGGGTTCTTGAACATCTGAATCACATACCGGAGCAGCTTCGGATGCAGCTTGGCATCCAATTCGTCCACAACCACTGTGCGGCCTTCCTGCAATGCTACCATCAAAACCGGCAAGGCTGCAATCATTTTCTTGGTTCCATCCGACTCTGCTTCAAAGGGAAGCTCGTAGACCTTGCCGTTGATCGTTCTTTGCGTGAACAGGTGCTTGCTATCTTCATCATAGCGATAACCGGACAAATCAATCCCCACATCATTCAGTGCATGAATCAGGCTTTCCTTAGTCGTCTCACTCTTGGACACCAGCACAATGTTTTCTGCTCTGGGGTTTGCGTAGCTCTGTGTAATACAGGATTCAAACCAATTCTGCACTTCTGCAATCACAGGGATATTGTAGTTGATTGCCAAAAAAGAAAGATACGGCATCTTCGGGTTGACGTCCAAGTTGATGCTTGCCTTATTGATACTTGCACCCAATTCAATCTTCTGGCCGTCTCGTTCAAAAATCAGTCCTGTCTTCTTGCCACCAAGAGTGCGCCACAGAAGAGACTCAAAGACAATTTCTTTCTTGAGCGAAATGTAATACTGGTACTCCTTCTCGCCTACACGGAAGAACACCTGAAAAATCGTAGGTTCATTCTCAGAGCTTTCGTCCAGCATAAAAGGCGCCACACTGCTGCCCTGCTGAAAAATCATCGGCTGTCGATTCTTCTCTAACGCATGAATCGGCTTTACGACAAGGTTAATCAGGCAAAAGAATGCCTGAAGCAGATTTGTCTTACCGCCACCATTAGGGCCATAGACCGCGCTGACCGGAAGCAAATCTTCTGCTTTCTCCTGTCGAATCAAGGCATCCTGAAACTCCGGAATCGCCATTGCACGGAAATCGAATGTGGTTTCATCCTTATAAGACTTAAAATTCTGAAAAGAAAACTGGCAAAGCATTCTTTCAACTCCTTCCTGTTATTATTATAGCTCATTTTCAGTTTTTATTCTAGCATTTAAGAAAATTTCATTCTTATAATTAGTTTATAGGTATTTTTCTGATAGTAAAAGACCTCCGCTTTCGTTTATGATAGAAAGCGGAGGTCTTTTTACGGCTTACTGTGCTACCCGAATTATCCTGCTCTTCTTTGTATCTCCAAGCCTCTTCCAATGTAAATTATTGGAATTGCTCAAAAAATGCCGTAATCTCTGTACTGCTCAGTTTCTTTTTATTATACTCTGCATAAATTCGACGTTCCCAATCTGCGTAGCAACCTTTCTTGCCACAAGGAGATGTATAGGTCGGAATGAGTCCGCCGCTCTTTGTCCATCCGTTGTCATTGACAAGGTAATCAAGATACTTCCTGATGTTCTTCTCATTTACAACTTCTGCACCAGCTTTTTTAAAGTCATGCGCAGTCCAAAATATTATCACAAGCACAACAACGACAACCAATAGCATATTATCTCTCCTTACCTTTACTGCCAATCCGTGTAATTCTCATTGCCAATAAGGAACTCAAAAATCAGACTTGATTCATCTGCAATCTCATTATCAACTGTATTGAGATTTTCATATGCTTCAGAAAATTCATCTGTATTGTATGCGTAGTAAATATCAGCTTCCTGCTCAAATCCTCTGCTGTCGGTAAGTGTTGTAGTCTTTCCAGACTCAACATAGGTCAAGGAGTAATCACCCGACTCAGAAAAGCTCATTCCCTTGGCTGTAACGAGAACACAAGCATCGTCATTATAGCTGAAGAAACCGCCTTTATAACCGACCCACTCGCTAGAGCCATCACTAAAAGCATCGTTGAGTACGTCCAGAATGCTATTTCCTGTACTGTTAGACAGCTTCTGACTGATATAAAACGTATCGGTATATGCGTCCGGATATTCGCTCTGTGGTTTGATAAATCCTTTATATGTATCATTGAAAGCTTTATCAAACGAAGACGAGGTCACCAAAATGTTCCTGTACAAATTATATTCATACGGAATCCACTTCTCCACACCGCCTTCTGCATTTAGTTTATAATAGTAAGAATAGAGGTGTACGAAACCACTGAACACATCAACCATTTTGATGTATGTTCCATGACTGGTATCGCTAGGAATTGGATCATCCCCCATACAGGTTTCATAAAGTGCCTCTCTCCATGCTCTTGTGAAGAGTTTGAGTTCTTCTTCATTGTCTGCAATACCAAAAAATTTAGATTGGTCGCCTTTACTTGCGCCGTCCGGATTTGCATAATTACGAAGGATCAAAGATTTATATTCATCAATCTTTTTTTGATCTTTCTCGTTTTGTGATGCAGCCGCTGCTTCCGATTTTGCTTTTTCTTGAGCCGCTTTGGATGCTGCTTCCTCCGCTGCACGAGATGCGCTCTCAGCGGCTTCCTGAGCTTCTAAGGCAGCTTGAGAGGCCGCCGCAGCCTCTGATTCTGCTTTTCTTTTCGCTAATACTTCTGGTGAAAGATTAGTTTCTCCAAGCTGAATACCCGCTATCATTACAATAGAAGATAATAGTATCAGTGCAATTTTCTTAAACTTAAATGCCGGAATCCTCTTCGTAATTGGCGGAAGAATTATCACGCCGCCCAATATAATAAGGATAATGGCGGGCATCGTATACTCTCCAATATATGCTAGTCCACTTAATATATAGCATCCGCCAATAAACCACTGAAGTATTCTTTTAACTTTATTCAACATATTGCCGCCTCTTTTACATTTCGAGTGTTTTATATGTGCGCCAAGTCAAAGCACAACCCACCTTTTCCGTTCATACCTATCGCTTACCATTACCGCTGGAAGTGCTATGCATCAACCCGACCTGCGTCTGCTTTTACCTATAAAGACGATTTCCCATAGAAAGTCTATGAAAGTGATTTCGCAGACGCGCGCACATTCTTCTATGCATTAGTATTTTACGACCAACTACGTGTATAGAAGTTCCACACTTTTGACAGTGGATATGCATTATATGTATTGCGATACATATTGTTTACATCATTGGGGTATTTCATCTGTGCACCAATCGCCTCATTTGCAAGATTGGAAAGTTCTTCCAAATCAGCATAAGAACAGTCCGGTGCCAGAAGGTAAGCAAAGTTTTCTTCTACATATACTCCAAGGCTATTTGTGTAGCCAAGTTTAATTAAAACCGGATTGAGATCATCGTATGTATTACCTGGCTGATAATAACCATTCGGAGCATGCACATTTACAAAAAAGAAGGATGCCGAGCGGTCATTGTGTCACCCGGCATCCTTCTTCATTAAGTAAAGGACTTCAGAACTTTTTTCAGTGCTTCACGCTGCTCTGGGGTTATGCGACCCAGCAAATTCAAAAATTCCTCTTGTTCCTCTTTTGTAAATTCGCTACGGGATTCATCTTTTACACATTTTTCGTTCTTCATAACAACTTTTCCTTCTTAAGTTTTTCCCTCGTCAGCCAATCCAGCCCGAATCTGCCGCTTATACTTATAATAGGTATTCCGGGCAAGCCCTGTCAGCTTCATGCACTCCACATCGTCCAATGTACCACCAAAAGCCTTACAATGGATGCGGATTTTCTCTTTGGCCGCTTTAGACTTCTTGGTTTCAAATCCAGTGCCTTTTTTACGTCCAACCTGTTTTCCATTCAGCTTTGCTGTTACAAGACCCTCACGAGTACGCTGGTGTAAATCGGCCACTTCTTTTTCAGACTGCTCAAAGGCCAGCTTGATTTGCTCTTTTGCCAATGCCATCAGATACTCGTTGATACCTTTTAAGATAAAATCCACATTGGTTCCTGTCATGGCAATGCTGCCGGACAGGGCCTTTTTGTACGTTTTGGTATCAATGTGATGCTCTTTCAGAAATATCAGCCGGATGCCCTTATGGTAGAGATCCTCATACAATGAAAATCCCTCTTCTGCGTTTCTGGACATTCGGGAGACGGAATCGAACACCACAGTATCGCCCTCTTTCAGAATCCGATACAGCTTGCTCCATTCTGGCCGAAGGATGGAAGTTCCCGTATTGTTTTTCCTCCATTTTTAAGTAAAAAGTAAAGACCTGTGGACAGAATCAAACTGCTCACAGGTCTTTCTATAAAGATAATATATAACTGTATTTTTTTCAGATACGCTTTGCCTTGTGTCGGGTGTGTCAAATGTGTCAGGTTTTTATGAAACTCTCTATATATTTCTTTATTTTTATCCCTTCTACTCTATTTTTTCTCTTAGATAAAGCGATAGGGATAATAGATAATAGATAATATATAATAAAGGTTTCTCGAAAATTCTGACACATCCGGCACAGTTGGCACAGTACTTTACGGTCAAGTTTTTGTGCGGATACCCACGGCTACCGTGAGGTCATGCCACTCATTTTTACGAATTCCCTGATTTCGGGAAGCCTTAAAAGCCTTTGCTTCTTCAAATGAAATCGTAAAACGAGCCATCTCCATTTTCTCCGGTAGAATACATTTGGAAAATCAGCCTTACTGTTTCAGCTTGGTCAGGGTCAGGAACATAGGTTCCATTCTCTCTGCGGTATCCTAAGATGTTTCCGCTGCCATACAGAACGTGCTTTTCTCTGCTGATTTTCTGCCCAGCCTTTACGCGCTCTGAAATTTTGCGGCTCTCATCCTGTGCCATAGAAGACATGATCGTTAACCGAAGTTCGCCATCGTTGGTTGCCGTGTTGATACCATCGTTGATGAAAAGCACATCCACGCCCATAGCCTTCATCTGGCGCGTATAGGACAAAGCATCCACCGTATTTCGTGCAAAGCGGCTCACCTCACGGGTAATGATAAGGTCAAATTTACCTTTCTTTGCGTTCTCCATCATGCGCAAAAACTCTGGCCTCTTCTGCGCTTGTGTTCCGGTGATGCCTTGGTCTACGTAGACCTCCACGATTTCCCAGTCCGAATGCCTGGAACATTCGATTTTATACCACTCCAACTGATTTTCTAGTGCGTTGATTTGCGCTTCATGTTCGGTTGAAACACGAGCATATACCGCAGCTCTTATACATATTTCCGTTGTTTTTCTGATTTTGGGGCAAAAAAATGGCGGTCAAACAATGACCGCCATTTTCCCTTGCAGATATTGTAATTCTATTGTTTCTTTCACCCGTTTCACATACTGTTCCATAAAAGTATAATCAGGATTTCCGGATTCATCAACAGGGAGCATCACCCCAGTATTTGCCATTCGTTCGGAATTGAACTTATACAAGTAACCAAATTTGCTTTTTTGCTGTAAAATAGCAACTTTCATAAACAACAAGACAAATTCATTATCTTCATGGTGCTTCAAGTGAAAGCGTTTGACATCATCGGAGAAAATGCACTCATAAGGGTGATAAAAACCAATAACCATACCATTTCCATTATAATTAACTCCGAGCACATTTTTATCCAACGATTCGTTCGTATCACTTACAAAACGCGCAACGCCATTGTTGTTATCTAATGCCCCAATAAAAGGTCTATCTCCGGCAGTAGTATCTGCCGCAACCAACCTTTTTCCCGGAAAAATATCAAAAATGTCGGAAATAAGAAAAGACTTCCATTCCTTTTCATTCAGTGCCGGAAGCACCCCCCCAGTTTGGATATTCTTGCCAATATAATCAATGTAATTTTGTACAATTTGCTGCTCCCGTTCCTTAATGTACTGTTCCATGAAGGCATAATCAGGATTGCCGGATTCATCAACAGGGAGCATAATTTTACTGCGCCTTAAACGCGTCAATGTTGCACCGTTTCCGCCCCAACTAAAAATAGATAATGTGTTTTTTATTAGTGGAACAAGGAATTTTGCATTTACCGCATTCAGTTTATCGTTCCTAAGCACCTGTATATTTTGTCCTGTATAGAAGGAATTTTCTTGATAAAATGCAGTTTGCGTATCTAATCCAACAGTAATACAATTACCTGTATCCATACCATAAAAAGGTTGTTCACATATGAAATCGTTGATTCCATTGTTTGTGTCCGTGCGTGTCACATACGGATATTTACCAGACTGATATATCAGTTTATTCTTATCTATTCCACTTGATGTGGATTTAATCGAAAAAACACTACTTAATGGAATTGCTAACCATTCTCTATCATGCAAATCAAGCATTGCCGTCACCGCCTTTCTGTCCGAACAGATACTCTTTACCGTGCGTAACCATGTTGAACTCAAATGTCAGATAATCGGCAATGCTGTTCATAAAGTCCGCTTCTGTTGGTATTTCATCATTGTAGTAGTAAAAGGAATGCAGCCATTCGTCTGTATCTTCAACGGTTGTTTTCACCATGAAACTTGACGGAAAATCCGCAACCTTACCACGCCAGCAATCAAGAAGATACTGCCGTTTATCCTTTGCACGCTCCGTTTCCACAAGTCCCAAATGCTTTTTGACTTCAAAGCCATCATCTTCAAAATTGATGAACTTTGCAATCTTATCTGCCGGGTGCGGTTCGCCTGCCGTGAAAACAGCAATGCAGGGAACGGTGCCGACCCGATAGAAAGTGTCCTTGTTCAGACTGATAACACCCTCTAAGGTATGTTTTTTCAAAATATCCTGCTTGACCGCTTTGTCCTCTTTTGTCTTTCCAATCATAGCGGACACGGGGACAATCACAGCAGCGCGCCCGCCTGTTGTGATTGAATTGAGCAAATGACGGATAAAGCACAGTTCTGAAAGGTTTGCAGTATCCTTGCCTTTTGCCTGTGAATATGGCGGATTCATAAAACCTACGGTAATGCCACCGCCCTTTAGCTGTAATTCGCCGGCGTCTTGTGCCAGAAAATCTTCACAAATCAGGTTGCTTTGCCCGTCACCGCGCAGAATCATATTCGTCGTAGCGATTGAAAACATATCGTCACGAATTTCTATTCCGTGAATTTGCTGCTGTTTGATGTGCTTACGCTCTGTTTCATTCTTCGCAGCCCGGAGCATTTTGTGCATTCCCGAAATCAAAAAGCCACCTGTGCCGCAGCATGGATCAAATATAACATCTGTAGGCTTTAAATCCACCAATTCACAGAATAATTCCGTAATATGGCGAGGCGTAAGCACAACGCCCAAAGCCTGACCGTCCCCGCCCGAATAAGAAACAAATTCTCCGTAAAACCGTCCCAGATAATCTTCACGCCCGTTTGAAACAATCGCCTGAAAAATATTGTTGTTGATATACTCCGTGAAGTATTTCAGAGGTGTTTTGTCGCCCAGATCCTGACGCTTTGTGTTTAACTGCGGTCTATCCTTTATCAGTGTGAATTGGTTCAAAACACGCTGTTTTTTTACTTCCGGGGCAACTTTTGCACGTTGCAGATTCTTTTCAAGATACTGGTACAGAATAGCACCGTCTGTGTTGCTTTCCAGTGTGTCACCCGTCAACTGATTCAGATTAAAGCCGTATTCTTTTTCCCGCAATGCAAGAAGAATTGCAGATACAACAAGCGGCTTTTCATCTTCTCCAAGTCCGCCGTAATTCCGCAGATATTCGTGCAGTTCCTTTGCCTTTTTCAGAATATCAGCAAGTTCAATATCTTCCGGCGGCGTTTCTTCAAGTACAAGCTGCTTGTAATATTCCACAATATGAGCTGCTGAAAAGTTTTCAAATGTCTGAACTTCCGGCAGCCACTTATAACCGTTCTTATCTACAAATAGCGGCTGTAAAGTATGGTGCTTGCTATCACCAGCATTGCCGAACGCAAAAACCTTTTTGTAAGTGGTTTTCTGCAAGATGTGCTGTGCATAGTGCAACGCACCGTTGACGGCATAATCTGTTGTTGCCTGTACAGTCATAGAAATAGTGCCGTCTGCGTCTTTTAAGCAGAGGTTCGCACGGTCCGCCTTATCTTCCATGACAAGCACAAAATCATCTACAACCGCCGTGTATTCTGGAAATCCTGCCTTGCCTGTCTGGTGCTTTGACGCTGTTTTCAGTGCCTCATTGATAGGAACAATATTACTGCCTTGTGTGTCTGCCTGAATGCCAGCTTCAACCAACAAATCATGTATGTACAAGTCAAAATTTGCTTCTTTTTTTGCCATAGTTTCGCGCCCCTGACTTTCTATGTGTATTTTGGGTGCAAAAACCCAAATATAAGAATATCATAAATCGGAGGAAATCTCAATCCGGCTATCATGAAAATCCATGAAGAAAATCTGTTGCTTGCCCTATCCTTTCTATCACTTATCATTTTCCATCTTCCAGTATCTTACAGTCTGCATTGTTTTCAACCTGCTTCACACCTTACATAAGAAAAAACTCCCCCTGATCTCCTGTTGCGGAAATCAGGGGGAGTTGATGCTTTACTTGTGCTTTCTCAAGCCCTCACGCGATTACTTGCGGGGATTTTTGATAGCAGCCTGCGCAGCGGCCAGACGTGCGATCGGCACACGGAAGGGAGAGCAGCTGACGTAGTCGAGGCCAACGTTGTGGCAGAACTCGACGCTCGTGGGGTCGCCGCCGTGCTCGCCGCAGATGCCCAGGCCCAGGTCGGGGCGGGTCTCGCGGCCGTCGTGTGCAGCCATCTTGACCAGCTTGCCGACGCCGATCTGATCCAGATGCTGGAACGGATCGCTCTCGTAGATCTTGTTCTCGTAGTAAGCACCCAGGAACTTGGCAGCGTCATCACGGCTGAAGCCGAAGGTCATCTGGGTCAGGTCGTTGGTGCCGAAGCTGAAGAACTCAGCTTCCTTGGCGATCTCGCCTGCGGTCAGAGCAGCGCGCGGGATCTCGATCATGGTACCGACCTGGTACTTCATGTCAACACCGGCAGCAGCGATCAGCTCGTCTGCGACCTTGACGACGACATCCTTAACGAACTTCAGCTCCTTGACCTCGCCGACCAGCGGGATCATGATGTGCGGGGTGATCATGAAACCGGTCTCAGCCGAGACGTTCAGAGCTGCCTTGATGACAGCGCGGGTCTGCATGGCTGCGATCTCCGGGTAGGTGACAGCCAGACGGCAGCCACGGTGGCCCATCATGGGGTTGAACTCGTGCAGGGAAGCAACGACGTTCTTCAGGTCATCGAAGGTCATGCCCATATCGGCGGCCAGCTCCTTGATGTCCTCGTCCTTGCTGGGCAGGAACTCGTGCAGAGGCGGGTCCAGATAACGGATGGTCATCGGGCGCTCACCCATGATGCGGTACATAGCCTCGAAGTCGCCCTGCTGGAACGGCTCGACCTTGGCCAGAGCAGCTTCGCGCTCTTCCACGGTACGTGCGCAGATCATCTCACGGACGGCCTTGATGCGGTCTTCTGCGAAGAACATGTGCTCGGTACGGCACAGGCCGATGCCCTCAGCACCCAGGTCAACGGCCTGCTGTGCGTCACGGGGGTTATCCGCATTGGTCATGACCAGCAGCTGACGTGCAGCGTCTGCCCAGCCCATGAAGCGGTTGAAGTTCTTGTTGCCGGTAGCGGCGACGGTCGCGACCTGCTCGCCGTAGATGTTGCCGGTGGAGCCGTCGATGGAGATCCAGTCGCCCTCGACGAACTTGTGGCCGTTGATCTCGAAGGTCTTTGCCTCTTCATCGATCTTCACGTCGTTGTCATTGCCGCAGCCGGAGACGCAACAGGTGCCCATGCCGCGGGCAACAACGGCTGCGTGGCTGGTCATGCCGCCGCGGACCGTCAGGATGCCCTGAGAGACCTGCATACCGACGATGTCTTCGGGAGAGGTCTCCAGACGGACCAGAACGACCTTCTTCATCTCGCCGGACTTGACCTTCTCCTCTGCCTCTTCCGCAGTGAAGACGATCTGGCCGCAGGCGGAACCGGGAGAAGCTGCCAGGCCCTTGCCGACGACCTCAGCTGCCTTCAGAGCAGCGGCGTCGAACTGGGGATGCAGCAGGGTATCCAGCTGCTTGGGCTCCACGCGCAGGACAGCCTCCTGCTCGGTGATCATGCCCTCGTCCACCAGGTCGCATGCGATCTGCAGAGCAGCCTGCGCGGTGCGCTTGCCGTTGCGGGTCTGCAGCATGTACAGGTGGCCGTCCTCGATGGTGAACTCCATATCCTGCATGTCGCGGAAGTAGTTCTCCAGACGGGTCGCGATCTCAACGAACTGATCGTACACCTCAGGCATCTGATCCTTCAGGTGGCTGATGGGAGAAGGAGTGCGCACGCCTGCGACGACGTCCTCGCCCTGTGCATTGATCAGGTACTCGCCCATCAGCTTCTTCGCGCCGGTGGCGGGGTCACGGGTGAATGCGACGCCGGTGCCGGAACGGTCGCCGGAGTTGCCGAATGCCATCTGCTGCACGTTGACCGCAGTGCCCCACTCGTAGGGGATCTCGTTCATCTTGCGGTACACGTTTGCACGGGGGTTGTCCCAGCTGCGGAAGACAGCCTTGACAGCCTCGATCAGCTGATCGCGGGGATCCTGGGGGAACGGCTTGCCCTCGTTCTCCTCATAGATCTTCTTGAAGACGCCGACCAATTCCTTCAGGTCGTCTGCCGTCAGGTCCACGTCGTTCTTGACGCCCTTGGCTTCCTTCATCTTATCGATCTCGACTTCGAACAGGCTCTTCGGGACCATCATGACGACGTCTGCGAACATCTGCACGAATCGGCGGTAGCAGTCGTATGCAAAGCGGGCGTTGTTGGTCTTCTTGGCCAGGCCCTCAACAGCCTCGTCGTTCAGGCCCAGGTTCAGGATGGTGTCCATCATGCCGGGCATGGACTGACGTGCGCCGGAGCGGACGGAGACCAGCAGGGGGTTGGTGTTGTCGCCAAAGGTCTTGCCGGTGATCTTCTCCAGGCCCTTGACGTGCTCGAAGATGTCAGCGGTGATCTCGTCGTTGATCTGGCGGCCGTCGGCGTAGTACTGGGTGCAGGCCTCGGTGGTGATGGTGAAGCCCTGCGGCACCGGCATACCGGCTGCGGTCATCTCAGCCAGGCCGGCACCCTTGCCGCCCAGCGTGTTCTTCATGGTGACTTTGTCGCCACCGAAGGCGTCGTTGCCCTCGCTGAAGTAGTACAGATACTTTTTGCTCATGCGTTGTTTACCTCCCAATCGTGGCCCCCGGTCCAGATGTCCCGGCGGTCTCATCGTTTGCTCACAATTACTGATACGATGAACATTGTCATGTGAATGCTCAATTATTATACCAGAAAATCACTTCCTTGCCACCATGCAAAACACCGAATTTGTTTGATAATTTTTGTGCAATCCCTTGCATTTTACTGAGTTTTTGAGTAATATAGAATGGGAAAGATTTCGAGAGGTTTTTGTTATATGGAGCCGTTTTTCCGTCTGTTGGATACATCTTTCTATCCAATGAGTTTTGTTGCGGACAGCCCTCCGGGGATCTGCCGCAATTTCTCCTCTCCCCCAACCAATTTCGATCCAGTTCCAAGGAGGGATCATTCATGGAATCCATTTCCAATCCTGCACGTGAGGCCGCCCGCGCCAGGCTGGCCGCCGCTGAGGCAAAGCGGGAGGATATCCTGCTGTACCACATCGCCAACGGCGTGAACATCGAGAGCCGCACCGTAGAGATCGACGAGGGCGTCGTTATCGCGCCGGGTGCCACCATCCTGTCCGGCACCATCCTGCGCGGCAAGACCGTCATCGGCGCGGGCTGTGTCATCGGCCCGAACAGCCTCATCGAAGACAGCACCGTGGACGAAGGCACCACCGTCAACGCCAGCCAGGTCTACGGCTCCCATCTGGGCCCCCACAACAACATCGGCCCCTTCACCCATGTGCGGGTGAACACCGTCACCGACTACGGCGTCCATCTGGGTGCCTATGTGGAGACCAAGAACTCCAACTTCGCCCGCGGCAACACGGTCAGCCACCTGACCTACATCGGCGACAGCGATGTGGGCAAGTACTGCAACTTCGGCTGCGGCACCGTCACCTGCAACTACGACGGCAAGGACAAGTTCCGCACCACGATCGGTGACTACTGCTTCATCGGCTGCAACACCAACCTCGTGGCTCCGGTCAAGGTCGGCGACGGTGCCTACACCGCCGCAGGCAGCACCATCACCAAGGATGTGCCCGCGCAGGCCCTCGGCATCGCGCGTGACCGCCAGACCAACCTCGAAGGCTGGGCCGCCCCCAAGATGGAAGCCTACATCGCCAAAAAGAAGAAGCTGGAGGATGAGCAGGGCAAGTAAGCCCCTGCACACCTTCATCGGGCTGCGAAGAACTCCCCCAGGCACGGCGCTGCCGTGCCAGCCCCCTCGGAGAGGGGGCCAAAGCCTCCCTCCCAGAGGGAGGCGGCATCGCGCAGGCGATGACGGAAGGAGTTCCCCGCAGCCTTTTTTGCGCACCGTGCAGCTTTTCGATTCAAAATGTATATCTTTTTACGCGCACGTATGTTATACTAAGAACTTGCTTTCAGAGCAAAAATAAAACAGGAAAAGGCAAATCATCTATGAATGCAAATGACATCTGGCTGATCGCCGGTCTGGGCAACCCGGAGTCCAAGTACGACGGCACCCGCCACAATGCCGGTTTTGCCGCGCTGGACCATCTGGCGGGCAAATGGGGCATCGCGGTCAGCAAAACCAAATTCCAGGGCCTGTGGGGCCAGGGCGAGGTGGACGGCCACAAGGTCGTGCTGCTCAAGCCCCTGACCTACATGAACCTTTCGGGCGACTCCATCGCCCCGCTGGCCGGCTTCTTCAAGATCCCGGCCGACCACGTCATCGTCCTGTGCGACGACATCACCCAGGCCCCCGGCAAGCTGCGCATCCGGCCCTCTGGCTCGGCAGGCGGCCACAACGGCCTGAAGAGCATCATCGCCCGGCTGGGCGGCGAGAGCTTTCCCCGCATCCGCATCGGTGTGGGTGCCAAGCCCCGCCCCGACTACGATCTGGCCGACTGGGTGCTGGGCAAGTTCCCGCCCGACGACGTCAAGGCCATGACCGACCGCTACCCCGATCTGGAAGCTGCCGCCAGGCTCATCATGGACGGCAAGCTTGGGCTGGCACAGAGCCGCTACAACGGGTAACCGGATGCTGTAACTGAGAGGAGGTCCACGATGTACGAATCCCTGCTGAAGCATACGGCAGAGTACCAGAAGATTTCTGCAAACCTTGCCACGCCCGGCCCGGCGGCGCTGTTCGGCCTGCCCCCGGCGGGCCGCGCCCTGCTGTACGCAGCCCTGCAAAAAGACCTGGGCCGGGTGCTCTGCATCGTGACGCCCGGCGAGGCCGAGGCCACCCACTTCGCCGACGACCTCAAGGCGCTGGGCCTGACGGCGGCGGTCTTCCCGCCCCGCGACTTTATGCTCCGCCCGGTGGAGGGTGCCGGCCGCGAGTACGAGTACCGGCGGCTGTCGGTGCTGGGTGCACTGGCCGGCGGGCGGCTGAACGCCGTCTGCGTCCCGGCAGAGGCCCTGCTGCAATACACCGTCCCCCGCGCGGAGTTCCAGAAGAACACCCTCACCCTCAAGCCCGGCATGGTCTACAACCGGGAGGCGCTGGTGGAGCGGCTCTTCTCGGCCGGCTATGTCCGCCGCAGCCAGGTGGACGGCCCCGGCCAGTTCAGTGTGCGCGGCGACATCGTGGACATCTATGCGCCCGATATGCACCAGCCCGCCCGCATCGAATACTGGGACGACGAGATCGACTCGCTGGCCTCCTTTGACCTGCTGACCCAGCGGCGGGACGGCTCGCTGGAAAAGATCTATCTCTCCCCCGCCCGCGAAGTGCTGTTCGGCAGCACCGCCGACACCGCCGAGGCCCTGCGCGCGGCCCAGAAAAAGGCGCGCGGCAAACACCGCACGGCGCTGGAAAAGGCCATGGAGGCCGACCTGTCTCAGCTGGACTCCGGCCTGATGCCCGAAGCCATGGACAAATACTATGGCCTGCGGTATCCCGCCCCGGCCACCCTGCTGGACCACCTCGATTCTCCCCTCTTCGTGCTGGACGAGGTGGGCGGCATCCGGGACGCCCAGAAGGCCACCGAGTTCCGGCGCGGCGAAGAGCTGACCGGCCTGCTCGAAGAGGGCGTGCTCTGCCCCGGCCTGGATGTGCTGTACCAGACCATGGACGACCTCGTTTTCGCGGCGCAGAAGCAGAGCACCCTGCTGTGCGAGAACTTCCTGCGCGGGATGAACGAGTTCCAGCTGAAAGACCTCATCAACGCAGAGGCCTTTGCGGCCCCCAACTGGGGCGGCGACCTGGCCTCCCTGCGGGAGGACCTCGACCCGCTCATCGCCCAGGGCTATGCCGTCACCCTCTTTGCCGGTACGCCCAAGGGCGCGGCGGCCCTGACCCGCGACCTGGCCGACAAGGGCTACTCCGTCAGCATGAGCCGGGACGTCCGCCCCGCCAAAGGGCTGGTGCAGGTGCTGCCCGGCCACCTGAACGCCGGGTGCACCTTCCCGTTCGCCCGGATGGCGGTCATCTCGTCCCGGCGGCATGGTCTGGACGAAGCCGCCGAGGCCAAAAAACGCAAAAAGAACAAGAACGCCCTGTCCAGCCTGTCGGACATCAAACCCGGCGACTATGTGGTCCACCAGAGCCACGGCATCGGCATGTATGCGGGCATCCAGCGGCTGGAAGTGCAGGGTGCCATCAAGGATTATCTGAAGATCCAGTATTCCGGCTCGGATGTGCTGTATGTGCCCGTCACCCAGCTGGACCTGCTGAGCCGTTACACCGCCCCCGGCGACGAGGAAAAGGTCAAGCTGGCCAAGCTCGGCGGCACCGAGTGGCAGCGCACCCGCGCCAAGGTCAAAAAGGCCACCGAGGAGATGGCGCAGGAGCTGATCGAGCTGTATGCCCGGCGGCGGCAGGCCCCCGGCTATGCCTTCCCGCCGGACGGCGACTGGCAAAGCGATTTTGAGGCCCGCTTCGAGTACGATGAGACCGACGACCAGCTCAACGCCACCTCCGAGATCAAAAAGGACATGGAGCGCAGCTACCCGATGGACCGCCTGCTCTGCGGCGACGTGGGCGTCGGCAAGACCGAAGTGGCCCTGCGGGCCGCGTTCAAGTGCGTCATGGGCGGCAAGCAGTGCGCTATCCTGGCCCCCACCACCCTGCTGGCCTGGCAGCACTACAATACGATCCTCTCCCGCATGGAGGCGTTCCCGGTCAAGGTCGGGATGCTCTCCCGCTTCCGCACCGCCAAGCAGCAGAAGGAGACCCTGCGCGGCCTGCAGGCAGGCAGCGTGGACATCGTGGTGGGCACCCACCGCCTGCTGTCCAAGGACGTCCGCTTCCACGACCTGGGCCTTGTCATCATCGACGAGGAGCAGCGGTTCGGTGTCAAGCACAAGGAGAAGCTCAAGGAGAGCTTCATCGGGGTGGACATGCTGACCCTGTCGGCCACCCCCATCCCCCGCACCCTGAACATGGCCATGAGCGGCATCCGGGACCTGTCTACCATTGAGCAGCCGCCCATTGAGCGCCAGCCCGTGGAGACCTTCGTCCTCGAATACAACGACGTCATCCTGGCCGAAGCCATGAAGAAAGAGCTTGCGCGCGGCGGACAGGTCTACTACCTGCACAACCGGGTGGACAACATCGAGTCCACCGCCGCCCACGTCAGCCAGATGGTGCCCGGTGCCCGCGTCGGCATCGCCCACGGCAAGATGACCGAGGAGGAGCTGAACCCCGTCTGGCAGCACCTGCTCAACGGCGAGATCGACATCCTCGTCTGCACCACCCTCATCGAGACCGGCATCGACGTGCGCAACTGCAACACCCTCATCATCGAAGACGCCGACCGGATGGGTCTGGCCCAGCTGTACCAGATCCGGGGCCGCGTGGGCCGCAGCGGCCGCAAAGCCTATGCCTACTTCACCTTCCGGCGGGACAAGACCCTCTCCGACATCGCGCAGAAACGGCTGTCCGCCATCCGGGAGTTCACGGCCTTCGGCTCCGGCTTCCGCATCGCCATGCGCGATCTGCAGATCCGCGGCGCGGGCAGTCTGCTGGGCCACAGCCAGCACGGCCACATGGAGGCCGTCGGCTACGACCTGTATGTGAAGATGCTGGGGCAGGCCATCGCACAGGCCAAGGGCGAGCCCATCCAGCGCGACAAGAGCGAGTGCCTTGTGGACCTGCGGGTGGACGCCTACATCCCCGAATCCTACATCGCCGACGGCCCCGGCCGCATCGAAGCCTACAAGCGCATCGCGGCCATCCAGACCCCTGAAGACGCCGCCGACGTGCTGGATGAACTCATCGACCGCTATGGTGACCCGCCGCCCTCGGTCAGCGACCTGGTCAACGTCTCGCTGGTCCGGGTGCAGGCCACCGCCGTGGGCGTGTACGAGGTCACCCAGAAAAAGGACACCCTCGTCCTGCAGGTCGAGACGCTGGATGTCCCGATGATCCGCGGCCTGCTCGTAGCCTTCAATGGCCGCGTCACCGCCGGTGCCGGCAGCAAGCCCTATCTTTCCGTCACCCTGCAGCCCGACGAAAAGCCGCTGGACCTGCTGCAAAGCATCCTCAAGGCGATGGCCGAGATTTTAGGCTCCCCTACCAGGGGAGCTGGCGAGCCGTAGGCGAGACTGAGAGGTTGTACCACATGCAACGTTTCCGTTTCGCTTTATCGGTTTCCGGAAGGTTTTCCTTCGTACAACCTCTCCGTCACCTTCGGTGACACCTCTCCTAGTAGGAGAGGCTTTTGCATTCCGCAGACTTCGCCTCTCCGCGATGCCGGAGAGGTCGTAACACAAAACATCAGGAGTACACTTTTATGAAACACAAACTTCTTGCCCTTCTCTGCGCGGCGGCACTGGCCTTCGGTCTGGCTGGCTGCGTCCTTTCCACGCCGGACACGGTCGGTTCCATCGGCAACGTGGAGATCTCCTCCGGCCTCTATCTGCTGGCGCAGTACAACGCCTACCAGTCCGCCGCAAAGCTCGCTTCCTCTGACCAGGATTCCACCAACGTCAAGAGCTTTCTGAAGGAGACCATCACCACCGACGCGGACTCCGGCGAGACCGCAGCCGTCAGCGACTATGTCGCCCAGAAGACCCAGGAGAATCTGGAGCTGTACGCCGCCGTCGAGGCCCGCTTCGACGAGCTGGGCGGCCAGCTGACCGAAGCCGAGGAGGCCCAGGCCGACAGCTACGCATCCCAGCTGATGGACCAGTATGGCGACACCTACAAGGCCAACGGCATCGGTCTGGAGACGCTGCAGCGCTTCGAGCGCATCCTGCTCAAGAGCACCGACCTGCTCGACCTCGTGTACGGCACCAACGGCGAGACCCCGGTTTCCGACGCCGACCTGACCAGCCATCTGGAGAACCAGATGTACAAGCTGGCCTATTACAGCATCCCGCTCTACAACTCCAGCACTTATGCCTTCGCCGATGACGACCAGAAGGCCACGATGCTCCGCCTGGCACAGGCCGCTGCGGACAGCTACAACGCCTCCGCTCCGGCAGATGCGGTCAGCCAGTTCACCGCCTTCCATGAGGTGTCCTCTGCGGCTCTGAGCGGCATCTACGCCGTGCTGGACTCCACCGTCCCCACCGACGACACCGCTTCCCTGCAGACCGAGCTGCTGAGCAGCAGCACCCTCGACTCGGCGTTCTCCACCGAAGGCTCTGCCGACACCATCCGCAGCCTGTCCTTCGGTCAGGCCGCTGCCGTGCAGTATTCCTCCCTCTCCATGATGCTGGCTGTCCGTCTCGACCCGCTGGACGGGGCAGCGCTGGACGATGTCCGCGCACAGGTCCTGGCCGACATGAAGAGCGACGAGCTGCAGGATGCGCTGGCTGCCTATGGTGCCTCCATGGAGCACAGCCTGGACAGCTCCGCCATGGGGAAACTCCCGGCCCGGAAGATCGCGGCCGCAAGCTCGAACTGACCATTCCCTGAAACGAACAAAGGCGTCTGCACCCGGTCGATGCAGACACCTTTGTTTTATGCTTTTTTACCAGCGGTCACTTGCGATGATTGGCCCAGCTGTCCACGGCGTTCACGAACGCCCGGCCGCGGCGGCCGAAGAGCTTGGGCAGCAGCATGCGGGCCATGGCCCAGACCCCTGCAAAGTTGTACAGGATGACCGCTGCCGTGATGAGCCCGGTCCACAGGCCGTAGAGCGGGACATCCGCCAGCAGGACGAAGGCTTCTGCCGCCAACGCGCCAAAGTTGACCGCCACCCGCACCGGATGGATGGACATCCCGATCATGTGATGGGCATCCAGCGCACGGAGGGTGAACACCAGACCCAATCCCAGGAAGGACGCATACGTCGCGCCGATGGGGCCCCACCACTTGATGAAGAAGTAGTTCATGATGCAGTTGCTCACTGCACCGGAGAGCATGGTCCACAGGCTGTGGCTGGATTTCTTGTTGACGACATAGACGCTGTTCAAAAACTGGTTGTAGCAGCTGCACGTGGATGCCAGCGTCAGGAAGGGCACGAAGTGCCAGGCGTAATAATAGTTCGCCTTCATGATGTGCATGACCGGGCGGCAGAGCCAGATGATGCCCGCCGCGCAGCAGAACAGCACACTGGAATAGGTGCGGAAGATCTTGGTGAAGAACCGGGCGCGCCCGTCCTCTTCCGTCACGGCGGAGAGCTGCCAGGCATCGTAGAAGATGAGGCCCAGCGTGGTGAGGATGGTGGGCAGGAAGTAGCCGGTGGAGAGCAGGCCGCTCCAGGCGTCGCCGCTGTGGCCGTCCAGCCCGCTGCACATCTCACGCACGAAGAACAGGTCCGACGCATTGATGACCCAGAAGCTGATCTGGGCCGGGATCATGGGCAGCGAGAAGCGGAGCATCTGCTTCCACAGGTCTTTGTTCAGGCCCTTCAGCTCCACAAAGTTCCAGAGCTTTCCGGTCAGGCAGAGGAAGAGCACACTGACCAGGTCGCCGCTGATGATGGCCAGCAGGTAGCCGTTGGCACCCCAGCGGAACCCCACCAGATACAGCGCGTAGAACGCCATGGTCGCCACCGTGCAGAGCACACCGTCCACGGCCACCAGTTTGTTCCACTGGCGGCTGCGCACGAACTGGGTGCACAGGGTGCGCAGACAGCTCATGAGGACATAGATGTAGATGAGCAGGCCGTACTGCGCCATATCGGGCAAAAACTGCGCGATGGGCCAGCAGAGCACCAGAATGCCGAAACCGCCCAGGATGGTCAGCAGACCGTTGGTGAACACCTGCTTTTCACTGTTGCCCTTGTCCAGGCCGAACCGGATGATGGCGTTGGACATGCCCATCGACACGAACGGGATGAGCAGGTTGGCGTACTGGCTCAGGATCTTCGAAAGGCCAAGGTCGGAGATCTCCGCCATGGCATAGGTCAGAAACGGCTGGACCAGCAGGGTCAGCAGCTTCGACGAAAAACTTGAGATCGCAAAAATGATGGTATTTCCGGCCAGCTTGGAATACTTGTCGCCGCCGGAGCTTTTTTCGTTTGCCACGTTTTTCAACTCCTGTACTATCCGCCCCTGTGCGCAGGGCCCGCTTGTTCTGGAGCCCGCAGGGCGATTCTCTGATACGTTCCCCCTCCACGAATACGAAACTGCGAGGGTTATTTCAGCAGCTCCCGCCGGGCCTTCCAGTCCGGGAGGATCTTTTCCACTTCCGCCCAGAACTTCGGGCTGTGATCCAGCACAAGAAAGTGGCAGTACTCATGTACTACCACATAGATCTGTGCCGCTTCGGGCATGTTGTAAAGCTCCAATGCCAGCGTGATCTGCCGCTTGCCCGGTGTGCAGACGCCCCAGCGGCTCGTCATGCTCCGCACCTTCAGGATGGGCTTCTGCCCGCCCAGCACCTCGGCAAAGGCCGGGTAGACCTTGTCGCTCATGACCGCAAAATGGGCCAGCGCCACGTCCTTTTCGGGCAGGGGCCGCCAGTAGGTGCGGGCCTCGCGGTCGGCCAGGTCCCTCTGCGCCTCCTGCACCCAGTCCCGATGCCGCAGCACAAAGCGGTCGGCCTCCTCCCACGAGGAGCGGAACGGGATGCTGACGGCCACGGTGCCGTCCGGATGCACCCGGATGTTCAGGTTCTTCACCTTCCGGCGGGTGGCCTTGTAGAGGATGCCACCCGCCGTGCGCAGGGTCACTTCCGGCTTGCGCTTCGGCATTTCTGCCACTCCTCCACCGGCAGCTGGGCCAGCACCACCGCTGCAAAGATGAGCACACAGCCGGAGACCTCCCGCACCGAGAGGTTCTGGTGCAGGATGAGCCAGCCGCCCAGAGCGCTGAACACGCTTTCCAGACACATGATGAGGCTCGCGACGGCGGGGTTCAGCTCTTTCTGCCCCAGAATCTGCAGCGTATAGCCGACGCCGCTGGACAGCACACCGCAGTAGACGATGGGCAGCCAGTTGGTGCCGAACTCGGCGAGGGTGGGCGTCTCAAACAGGAAGGCGGCGGCGGTGCTCTCCACCGCCACCACAACGAACTGCACCAGACTCAGCCGGACGCCGTCCACCAGCGGGGAAAAGTGGTCGATGGACATGATCTGGAAGCTGAAGAGCACGGCGCAGCTGAGCAGGACCCAGTCGCTGGATTCGATGCCGCCAAAGCCGTTCTTCATGCAGAGCAGATACAGCCCGCCCACGGCGATGACCATGCTCAGCCAGAGCCGGGCACTGCCCCGCCGCCCCACGAACAGCCCGAACACCGGCACCATCACGACGTACATCGCCGTCAGGAACGCGGCCTTGGCCGTGGAAGGGTTCAGCGTAATGCCGATCTGCTGGGCCGCGCTGGCCGCGAACAGAAAGGTGCCGCAGACAAAGCCCGCTGTTCCCAGCGTTTTGCGGTCGGCAGCGGTCTGCGGCCTGCCGGTGGGTTCGCCCCGGCGGCGGCGAAGGGCGTCAAAGGCGTAAACGGTGGGCAGGAGCACCAGCACGGCCAGCCAGCTCCGCCCGGCCAGAAAGGAATAGGCCCCCATGCCGGAGCCTGCGCTCTGGGCCACAAAGGCCGTGCCCCAGATCATGGCGCAGAGCATCAGCATCAGGGAATGCCGGGTCTGTGTATTCATCCGCCGATCCCCTCCACCTTGAGCAGTCCGTAGAGGTAATACTTGCTCGAATCATAGGAGATGGTCAGCCGATAGCTGGCGTTGGGGTCCAGATCGCCGATGTCGCAGTGGTAGTTCTGGCCGTCGGTGACGAAGTAGTAGGTGGTGTTGTCCACATACTGTGCGCCGCCATCGACCTTCTTCCACAGCGAGATCTTGAACTTCTGCACACCCTCCGCCGTGCCGCAGCCGTAGACGGAGAGCAGCCCGTTCGGCGCGGTGAAGTAATCGGTCTGGCGGCTCCAGATGCCGTTGAAGACAATGTTCAGCGAGCCGTTGGCCACAGCCGTGGCGTATTTGGCGGAGGTGTCGGCAATGCCATCGATCATCAGCGGGTCGCTGCTGGGGGCCGCCCACTGGGTGGTGTCCTCCTCCTGTACCTCGTCCGACGCGCCGGTCAGCTTGTGGGCAATGGACGTCAGTGTGCTTTTGCAGCCGGTGAGCATCAGCGCAACCAGAAGCAGCGCCAGCGCAAAGGCAAAGATCCGTTTTGTTTTCTTCATGGTTTTTTATCCTCAAAAATCGCAGAAAAGTGTACTTTTGCAAGGCATGATACGGATATAGTATACCGCATTTTTTTCCTGCATACAAGACACTTCAGCGCGTTTCCCCATTCTGTGCCGTCAGGGCCGCGCATTCGGCGGCGGCAAGGTCGTTCCGGGCCGGGCCGAAGAGCGAATCGTACCGGTAGAGCGCCCAGCCCTGCGCGCCCCGGCTGCGCAGATCGGCCGTCTGCCGGGCCAACGCGGAACCGGTGGCCCACTGGCTCGTGCTGTCGGCGTTGGCCCCGCCGTCACCCACGCCGATGCGGTAGGCCCCCAGCCCGAAATACAGCGCCACATCCCCGGCGCGGGCCATGCCCAGCCACTCCGGCACGATGTTCTCAAAGGCAAAGCGGGTGCTGCCCGATTGCAGCTGGTATCCATAGCCCCAGTACACCTGCGGGCAGAGGTAATCCACCACGGCGTCGGCCCCGCTGGCCGTCAGCCAGGTGTAGATGTCGCTGTACTGGGTGGCAAGATCGTTCTCCGGATTCCCCTGCGGACTGACGCCGAACCGCAGGGTCGGGTCTGCTGCCTTCACGGCATCGTGTGCAGCCTTGACCAGGCTCGTCACGTTCTGCTGCCGCCAGGATGCCAGATCCTTCTCACCGCTGGCCGCGAACTGCGCCGCGTCGAGAGAGGCTTCGGTCGTGGGATAAAAATAATCGTCGAAGTGGATGCCGTCCACGGCGTAGCGCTCCACAAGCTCGGCCACCCCCTGCACCACATACGCGGCGGCCTCCGGGATGGCTGGGTTCAGGTAGACCCCCTCGCCCACCGTGCAGCACCACTCCGGATGGGTGTGCATCAGATTCGTCTCCCCAATGCTGGGCGGCATGGCCGCAGAGCTTTTCAGCCGGTATGGGTTGATCCAGGCTTCCAGCGAAAGCCCCCGCGCGTGTGCCTCGGTGATGAGCACATCCAGCGGGTCGAAACCGGGTGCCTGCCCCTGCGCACCGGTGCAGAGATGGCTCCACGGGAACAGACCGCTCTCATACAGCGCATCCCCGAAGGGCCGCACCTGCGCGAGGACGGTGTTCAGCCCCAGAGCGGCGCAGTTGTCCATCAGCGCGGCGATGTCCGCCCGGAACGCTGCCTCGGACGAAAAGTCCATCCGCGCCCATTCCAGATAGCTCACCCAGACCGCCCGCCACTCACCGGAGGGCAGGGCCGGGTTCGGCGTCTCATCCGGCTGCAGCACTGTGGGCGGGTCTGTTTTTTCTACGTTCCGGACAGAACGGTACAGAAAATACGCTCCGGCGGCACAGCCCAGCCCCGCCAGGAACCGTCGGCGGCCGATCTTTTTCTTCCTGCGCGGTGCGCGCCGCTGCGGGCTCATGCGTCCTCCTGCATCTTATACAGGCTCAGTGCGGCCCAGCCGCGGGCGCAGGCCAGCAACACCCAGAGCAGGTTCGCCCAGAAGCTCAGGCCCGCCATGCCGCCGTAGACCGTCAGCAGAACAAAGAGCAGATGGAGCACCTCTGCCGCGCCCACCAGCTGCAGCTGCCGCTGAATGGGTCTGCCCTTCTGGTATTCGTAGCCCAGCAGGCCGGGCCAGACCAGCGCCGAGCAGATGTATGCCGCCCAGCCCCGGCCCATGTAGCTGAGCATCAGCACCACAAAGAGGCCGAAGTAATTACGCTTGTCTTTGGCCGAGCTGCCTTTTTCCGCCGCCAGGAACAGCAGGGTGATGCCGGTGATGCAGAATGCCGCCATCTCCAAGAAGGAGAAGTCCATCCCGCCCAGCACGGCAAAGCCGTTCAGCATGGATGCCGCCGCTGCGCACAGCAGGAAAAAGTACCAGGTCTTGTGGGTGAATTTCAGTTTCATTGTGAGCCTCCCCGCCCATGAGACGGCATGGGCAACCGCAAATTTTAGAATTTTTCCAATATTATAACACAATTTCCTGCGGGTTGTGTTACAATAAGGAAAACTCTGATCAAAAAAGCCATTCAGGAGGGCTCCATGAACGCTGTCATTTCCATCATCCTGCTGGCGGTGGCGCTGGGCGCCATCGTTCTGCTGCTCACCCGGCGCGAGAACACCCGCCGCAGCCAGTACGGCCCCGTCGGCCTGAGCGAGTTCCGCACCGACCTGCCGCTGGACGAGTGCTTCGACCGGCTCGACCTCCACAGCGAGACCGACGAGTTCGCTTACGAGTGCCGCCGCGAGAACGACGGTGGCTTCCTGCTCCACCTCACGCTCCATCAGCCCACCCAGCAGCCGCTGGATACCCTCTACACCCTCCGCCTCGACCCCGGCCGTCAGACCATCGTGACCCTCATCTTCATCCGGGAATCCTTCGGCTACAAAGAGCCGCTTTTCCCGCAGGAAATGCTGGACACTTTTATGATGCAGAAGCTCCAGGCCCACCGCACAAAATAATTTTGTCCGAAAACGCTTTTCATTTTCGCAGTTTTTTGCTATACTATCTGTTGCACCCTGCTTTTTCGCCGGGTGCCTCTGCGGGCCAGTAGCTCAGCTGGTCAGAGCTGGCGGCTCATAACCGCTTGGTCGCGGGTTCAAGTCCTGCCTGGCCCACCATACAGTTCGTACTCGAACCCGATTCTTTACGAGAAAGGGTTCGGGTACGTTTTTTGTTTATCGGAAGTTCTGCGGAAGGACTACACAGAGCGTTAAACGAGCAAAGGCAGGGTATCACTATGACGGTGGTATCCTGCCTTTTGCTTTGCGGAAT
>SKEO01000066.1_pt1 | contig 101763 bp, 101 predicted proteins | sample 4826801 | NCBI WGS metagenome assembly SKEO01 (sample SAMN11008807, study PRJNA524170) | human gut metagenome | biome: Human fecal sample; material: Feces; isolation source: fecal sample from pouch patient p3 | host: Homo sapiens | place: Israel: Tel-Aviv | collected 2016-02-25 | reverse complement strand
TTACTATATTGAAATTTTTAGATTTCCCTTGTAAATAATCCAAATCAAATTTATTATCAAAATCTGTTCCAAATTTTATTCGACTTTTACATGTCAAGCGAATTTTTTAGTTTTGACAGTTAGCTATCGCAGTTTTGCTCCATAGGTAAACCGTTCCAACTTATTCATCTGACATTTTGTCGTTTGGTTGTCGGGATAAGAAATATGTCAGATATTTATAGAGATTCAGATCATTCTCTTTTACCATCTCAACTATTGTATACACAATAGCGCTGGCGGTGGCTTTTTAGGACTGGTACTGAACAGCCAATTCTTTTGATTATGTTTTTAGAATATAATAAGAAAAACTGGCGGATGATAGCTACTATCAACGCTGTACATTCTTCCGCAATCATTTATACTATTGCGAAAACAGTAAAGACAAACAACTTAAAACCGTAGGATTACTTCGTATATCTCTTGGAAGAGATTCGTAAACGCTCAAACGTTTACCTGGAAGCTAACACATAGAAAACCTTCTAAAACATTATTTACAGAAAAAGTTTCATACTCTCGCCGATTATTCTAGGTCACTCCAAACTGATGTCTCCATCGTACTATAATATTCATTTTTCAATAGTTTGTTGCTGTACATAAATCAAAAATATTCTAATCAATATTCTAATTCTATATTTTTCATATCTTATTTTTCGATAGAAGAATATAATTGCACTAATTACTAATAATGGAATTTCGTAGTATAGGAATGTGGAACAATATGAGCAAACAAATATCAGATACATGTTTATAACTATTGTGAAAATGCACCCCAAAAATATTGATCGGCTCATTTCAGAAATTATAAGCATTTTGTCAGCCTTGTATGTTATACCTTTCATTTCACATATATTCAAACAATATTCAAATATAAGAGCATTTTTCTCTTTCTCGCTTGCGTTTTCGTAGATTTCCGAATCTATATATTTTTTTAAATATACTTTAATATCTAATGCGTTTTTATAAGCAAGTTCAGTATCGAAAATATTCTTATAGCAATCTTCTGACAAAAAAATATGTCGTAGTTCTCCTCCACATAAGTGTTTCCATAAATATTTTTCATCTAATATTGTTCCTATTTCTTGAAACATCACTCCCAAAACATAAGAAAAAGCAAAAAATAGAACGTACTTTTCATTTCCGTAATTTTTCCAAGTGTCATAATATTTGAATGATAGAGAGATACTAAATAAGCAGGAAATAACTATACCAGGCAATAACATTGTGAAGATATCAAAAATATTAAATTTTTCCACAAACTTTTCCATAAAATCTATGCCCCCGTAAAATTATAGAAAATGAAGAATAATTCTTCCTTCTCTCTGCTGCCCGGCTTTAGGAAACCTTTATCACATATCCTTAGAATTTAATTATACTCTAAGTGGTGTAAATGCATTTTGTGAATGTCACTACCATAGCTAAAGATTGAAAGATTTTCGGAGTTAAAAGTCTAAGTCTTAGTAAGCAAAACATTTTCTTCAATTATAGTATCTCGAAGAATACAGTTAGTCACTCCTTAAAATACATCAAAGCATTAAATGTCTTTTGCTCTTGGCAAAAATGATACTGACTGTTTCCTTCTGAAAAACTTGTTCCTTCTGCCAAAGTCTGTACTATCATCATTAACATGAAATCATGTCTATTGTAAGCAATCAAAACGATGTACCTACTCATCATACCATATTTTTGATAAAATATTCCTTGAAACTCAACTCGTATAGCGCCATTCGTGCGATTTGCGCAATCAACTAATCAAGGAGGTATTCTCATGAAAACCAATCAAAAACTTCATCAGCTCCATATGAATGGACTCAACGCTTTGACAATCAGAAAGCAAGTGATCTTACCGTCAAGCAATGGTGTGAAGATCATAACTTCACCATCCACACTTATAACTACTGGAAGCGTATACTCAAGGAAGAAGTGGGTAATCAGGTTCTCCCTGATATCGTTCCTCTTGTACTTCCAGAACCTGCATGCAAACACTTTTGCTGTTTCCCAAGTGCAGTAATCTTATCCTCCCCCCGTGACCTCACCTAATACTACATCGCATAGCGCAATTCGCACGAATTGCGCAACTGCAGTATTGACTATAAACGACATAGCAGTTGAGGTGTCCTCCGATGTCTCTGAAGACTTTCTCTGTACTATTATCAGGGCGGTGCGTCATGCTTAAAGATGCCAATCCAACCAGCTTTGCAAGAATCTATATCGTTTGTGGCTACACTGATCTTCGTTACGGTATTGATTCCTTAGCAGCTATTATTGAGCGAAAGTACCAAGGAAGCCTTTTCGGTCCCAACACCTTATTTCTCTTCTGTGGAAGATCTGCCACAAAGATGAAGAGCCGCCTCTGGGAAAGAGAGATGGCTTTCTGCTTCTTTACAAACGTGTTGACAGCGGTCACTTTACCTAGCCCCGCAATTCAGACGAGCTTCGTGCCATGACACCGGAACAATTTTGATGGTTAATGTATGGGGTCTCCATCGATCCCCTCATTCAAGATGTTACTCCTAATCACTCTGCTTAATACTTCTATTGTGCAAAACAGAGAACTTTTTCCTCTGCTTTTTGCACTCCTTTCGAAGTGCCATACAGAGCTTTGAAGACTCTCTGTACTTTCCAATCCAGTCTTCAAAGCTCTGCATAGCATTTTTCTTTTTTCTTTGACTGATATTTAAGATCTCTTAATCAGTCTTCTACAGCCTTCTACTTATAGTCATTTTCACGGTTGTATTTTTCCTGAACATTCGCCTTTTGCGCTTATCTTTGGTATAATAAGAGCATGTCTAGGAGGTGCATTTCATGACGATTCTTACAAAAGAACAACTGAATAATCTGAACAAAGATGCTCTTGTTATCGTCGTTCATTCCCTGCAGGATCAGATGCAATCCCTGCATTCACAGCTCGATATTGCCAATGCACAGCTGGCAGATAACAATCGGCAGATCGAACTCTTAACGGAGCAAATCCGTATCATGAATCAGCGTCAGTTTGGGCGTCAGTCTGAAAGCAACATCATCGAAGGACAACTGACTTTATTTGACGCATTCAATGAAGTAGAAGCTACTGCAGATGAATCTGCTCATAATCCGGAAATTTCAGAGGTTCTTATTGTTTCCTATCGCCGTAAGAAATCGAAAGGCAAACTCGATGAAAATCTGGAAGGACTTCCTCCCCGCATCATTGATGATGTGTTATCTGACAAAGAATTGGCAAAACTCTTTCCACATGGTTATAAGGAATTGCCTTACCACACATATCAGCGTCTTCAGATTATTCTTGAAACCTTCATTGTTGAGGAACACCACCAGCATGTTTACGCATCCAAGAATAACGATGGTACGATAGTAAGGGCTCCACGTTCTAAAGGTTTGTTCGAAACAGGCATTGCTACGCCTTCTTTGGTCGCATCTATTATAAATGGAAAATATAACAATGCACTTCCTCTAAATCGACAATCCAGAGCCTTCAAATGTAACGGTATTAACCTAACAACTAACACCATGGTGAACTGGGTGATCTGGAGTTCCGAAAGATATCTTTCACTTATACATGACCGATTACACCAACTCATCTATGATAACAGTGTAATTCACGCAGATGAGTCGCCTGTTAAGGTATTGCGTATTGACAACGACAAAATAAAGAATGGCAAGAAAACTTACATGCGGAACGATAGCAGAAGAAGCATACAGGAGAATCACTGAGATGCTTCACATCGATAATGGTTTTGATGACCTGCCATCTGAAGATCGTCTCAAACAGCGGCAACTTCTTCTTACAAAGAAAGTTGACGACTATTTTGTATGGACAAAACTCAAATATTCTCAGGTAACAAAAAACAGTGCCATTGGAAAAGCCCTTGCCTACAGTCTCCACCAAGAGCAATACCTTTGTCTATTTCTCACAAATGGTGATGTTCCTATGTAGAACAATTTAGCCGAACAGGCCATCCGCCCATTCACAATTGGTAGAAAAAACTTTGTAATGATTCATTCTTCCGACGGTGCACAATCCAGTGCTATTATTTACAGCCTGGTTGAAACGGCGAAATCTAACAACCTGAACGTATATCAGTATTTCGTGTTCATTTATATTTATCAAAACAACCATCGCCCCACAGAAATACGGGGTTTTCATTTGTAATGGTACATGTATTTGAGTACTTACCTTTTACCAATGCGAAATATATCTTCCCTGATCACAAGCAATAATCTCTCCAGATATACAGTTCGATACATCTGAAAGCAAGAACAGTGCAACTTCAGCAACTTCCTCTGGAAGAAAAAATCTATTTGCTGGCTGCCAATCCGCATACATGTTTCCATTCCGGTCCACACCAGTCATATCACTAGCCGTTACACCAGGAGCAACACCATTCACTCGAATTCCTTCTTTAATCACCTTTGATGCGAAACATTTTATAAAGCTGTCTGATGCTATCTTTGTCAATCCATACGGAATATCATCAGATCTTCTTGCTCTTTCCGAAGTAACTACAACAATATTTCCTCTAGGATTTTCTTTACTTTCCAAATATTGAACAAACTCTTTTACCAGAAAATAATTTCCTTTTAAATTTGTGTCTACCTGAAGATTCCATCCTTCCTCAGTTACATTACGAAAATCACCTTCGTGTAAGGAAACACCCGCATTACTTACCAATCCATATATATTATTACCACCAAATTTTTCTTCTGCTTTATTAAGAAACGCTTTAATACCAGCCACATTCTTAGCATCAAAAACCATATACTGGCAACAGTCCCCCAATGCAGATGACACTTGTTCTAGTTTTTCTTCCTTACGACCAGTAATAATAACGTTTGCGCCCTCTGCGATACAGCGTTTTGCGATATAATATCCTAATCCACTACTACCGCCGGTAACAATAATATTTTCCCCTTTCAACTGCTCACTTGGAGAAGTTTCTTTAACCTCAACTGTAATATGATACTCTGGAATTCCTTTAATCACATATCTGGCCATTCGTTTTAAATATGTTCCAATACTCATAGCAACTTACCTTCTTAGAATTTTCTTTAACTGTTCCGTTTTATTTCCCAATATTTTTCTGGTAATATTTTTCATTCTCGACTTTGCATCAATATGCATACCCGGAATTTCCTCACGATTAGTACTCCAATACCCCTTTAGCGCTTTTGCATCCTTATCAGCATCGGTGAAAACCTCTAGTAAAATTGGCTGGTTGCTCTTTCCATGAAAAATGGACAACTGCACATTTAATTCGTCCATATTATGTGCCTCTAAGTATTGGAACTGGTTGTTTATACAACAATTCTCAATTTTCACACTATGCCCTGCTGCAATATGCTTGTTCAGGGTCGGGATACGTTCAAGTCCAAAATTCTTATGGAATTCCGCACCCGCATAATTATTGATAACCAAGATTCTAGCATTGGCAGGAATACGCTGCAACAAAGCATTCATGTCATACATCAAACTTAGATCACCAACCAGAAGATATGCATTCTCCTTTTCTGTCTCCAACTGTCCCAGATATGTAGAAAGTGCACCATCAATTCCATCTGCACCAATATTTGCAAAGCAACGAATTGTGGGATTCATATGTGCATAGTTAGACATACGAATACTGTCTAGAACTGTTGTGTGGAGCAGTGCATTATCTGGTAAAGACTTACAAAACGTATTAATAACCGCCATGTTTGTAAAATCCAACTGCTGAAAATGCATCATATCGAGACGTTTTTTCCAGCAATTAAAATATACTTCATTATTATGTTCGTTACAATTTTTCGTAATCTCTGTAAAGAAAACTTCTGGTCTACACTCAAATACTTTTGTCAGGCAATGATATCCGTCATTAATCATACCATCCACCGAAATCTGCCAGTGCTGTGCCAAAGTCTTGTAAGATGACATAAAATATTTGATTGTAGAATAATACACTGCACCGAAAGAAATAATCAAATCCGGAGCTAAATATAATACTTGAGTCTGCGTAATCACATCCCCTAGTGCTCTTGGATTCAAAACTTTCGTATTTTCACTATAGATATTTGCATATGTATCTGCAATAACAACACAATTATACTTCTCTGTAAATTTGTTGATTGCCTCACGAAGCTTTCCATTTTCAAGATAATCAGAACCGCCGATCACTAGTATCCTTTGTTTTACTTTTAGCGTTGATACCAGTTCTCTATAAGGAATCATTGTTTCATATCTATCAATCTTTCTAGTTACAGGTAACTCTTCCACGTCATAAGTGGATATCTCCTTCAAACCATATGACATATGATAATTAATCTGAACTGGACCTTTTCCATGATGATTCAATTCTAAAAGCGCTTCGTTGATTCTTCTGTTCGTATACCAATAGTCTGCTTCCGTCTCAACCTTTGGGACGTCCACGGCACACTTTACATAACCATGGAACATATCCACCTGATCGATACACTGGTCCTCCATATGGAACATCTCATAGGGATTCTGATCGGCTGTCAGTGCAACTAACTGAACGTTTCTTTCATAAGCCTCCTGTATTGCTGGAAGATAATTGCAAGTCGCCGTAGCTGCGGTACAAGACACGCACACTGGCTCATTTAATGCTTCAGCCAAACCAAGTGCAAGGTATCCCGCACTCCTCTCATCAACCGTAGAGTAGCAAGAAAAAAAGTCATCATTTTCAATACTTCCTGCAAGTGCAGTATTTCTCGTGCCCGGAGAAAGAACCACATGCCTAATATTATATTGCTTTAGAAGCGAGATTAAAATCTGGACTCCCTTAATATGCGTATACATAAACTTCCCCCTTATCCTACAATCAATACTGTTTGTTTATCATTTGAAATAAACCACTTAGCAGTCTCGATATCCAATTCTTCTACTCTTCTACACAGCCAATTATTGCTTTCAATCCATGATGCGATATTATTTTCTTTTATTGTTCCATCATCTAAAACAATGATTTTCATATTCTTATTTGCATAACGAGAACGGAAAACATTCACATCGACCACCAGACACTCTGCATTACATAATAAATATCCTTGATCTTTTACAATCGACATACCAATGTATTTGGATACTATTCCATATTTATGAGTTTCGTGAATAGGCTTGACAGCATCCGTAACTGCAGATGGATTGTAGCAGATAAAAGATCCTTTTGCAGAATCAACTTGCTTCAATATATCGACTATACCATCGTAATTTGTCAGTTTTTCATTAACTTTACAGCCAACAACATTAAGTAAGATCGGTCCTTTCACGCTCTTCGACTTTTCTAAATATCCACGAATTCCCTCTTCATTCATACCGTATGTAGCATGCATTTGCAGACATCTATCAAACCACTGCGTGTTCACATCACTCACCTTATGATAAAAAGCAATTACGGTAATATCAGCTTTTTGAAACCACGCTTCTGTTACAGCAGTGTAGATACTCGATATATATTGTCCTGGCACCATTAGAGTAATTCTACGACTCTCTTTTAGTGCACTACCCATCGCATAGAATGCAGCACTACGGGCATCCTTATACTGCACAAATTCAAACTCATCTCCAATATCAATTGGTGAAACAGCTACAATTTTACCTTGAAAAAGGTGTTTGTTCTTAACCATCCAATTGTTCATACAAATCTCCATTTTTTAATTTTCATTATCTTCAATATAATGTATATACCTGCCTCACATTGACAATATATAATCATTATTTAAAATTAGGTTCGACATTTATTTTTTTAGAATTCTTTTTATGCCATCATAAAATTTATTACCAAGAACACGACGACCATTGACTTTGGCAGAAACTTTCAAATTGTATAGAATAGTCTCAATCTTATTAGGCATCTTCACATTGTGTTCTCTGAGGAAATCTACATTGTCTGTTGCAAATCCTTCTTTTCCATAGGCCGATAAGATCATCACCTTATTTTTATGCTCATACTTTCTATAAACCTCTAAATCAAATACATCTGAAAATTTTTCCAGCTTACCCAATGCTTCTAGAGGCATTAGCGTTCTCATACACTTAGAACAGCAAGAGCAATTCTCCACACCATTTCTTGGAACAATACAAACATTTAAATGTTTCTGTGCAATAGGCCAATCTGCAATATTAGCAGTTTTTTGACTACGCTTATACTGTCCACCATCCAAAATCAATTCGCTACTCTCCGTTTGAATCAAAGGCACAAAATAAGACTCTGTATACTCGGCCATATCAAAATCATGCGACTGTTCATGAAAAGTCAGCAATTCATCATAACTATAGGAACTCGCCAAATAATACTTTTTGATGTTTTTTTCCATACTAAGAATACATGAATAAATTGCAAAATATCCAAGTTTCTGTTCAGCAATTCTATGTGTAAAAGCATGAATATTGGAGTTAACCTGATATGTCGGCAAGTCCATAGCATCTGCCGCTTTCTTATTCATTTCATATCTACTATTGAAACGAACTTGTGTATCCTGGTCCTCATAATGACCATGTGTTCCACAATTGAAAATAAACAGGCTATTCACCTTATAGTCAATATCATCCTCTTTTACATATCTGTCATAAATAGTCGACAGCGAATCAACACCACATGATATACCTGTACCAATCATTTTTTTTCCAACGAAAACCTCATCAGTAAGTTGATCAACTCTTACCTCTGTGAAATCAACATCATCAGAAAAATTCTTAATAATTTTCTGTCCATAAGTCATCATATTGTGATACAGCTTTTTCGAAATCTTACCACAAATTTTAATGTTTGCGTGGTAATACATTCCGAGATAAAGAGGAACTAAGAAAAAGGCATCATAAGTCTCAGCCGAAAGCAATTCCTCATTTTCATGTTTCACAGAAAACCACATAGTTTTCTCTCGAAACGGAGACTCCATGCCCTCAACATCGAAATTACATACCAAGTAACTCCATTCCCCCCTATTCTCAATATGCAAACCAGAAATTATAAACTGTTTCATAATATCCTCCTAATTTATCCTCAGTGTTTTACTCTGCAACCAACAATATTTTTCCCAAATTCAATTGCAGCAAGAAAATCTTTATTTTTATAACTCATTATCAATAACAGTATATTGGGTATTACCATACTCGCAATTACCTTCATAGTAATTCCAATTATGTCATCTCCTATTCCAGACACACACACCCAAGTCACTGCACAGCAGATAGCACATTTAATAAACCAAACTAATGTTTCCCATAAAAATTTCATCCATAATTTTTTTGATTTAAAATAATGTTTAAATAATACTCTAGAACCAAATGGAGTATTCACACACATTGCGCTAATAATCGTAGAGATAACAATTCCTGGTAATCCAATAATCTGAACAAGCGTAATATTCAAAATCAAATTCACAATCGAAGATACCAATGGAACATACTTTCCTTGCCACCAAAGACCAATTGATTCCTTGTAGACATAAGACATATCCCCCATTTTATAAACGAAGAAATATATTGCCATCAACACAACCATATCTATCTCAAGCATATTCTCAGACCCCTGCCATGCCCGCATGAATGGTTGACACAGAATCATCATACAAACAGTCCACCATGATACAATCCACAAATAGATAAAATGAAATTTACAGAAATCGTTGTAGTTCTTCTCTTTTCCTTCTTTTGCAATACTATTTCCCACCGATGGAATCAATGTTTGCTGAATAATTGCTAAGAATCCCATCAATGTGCTGATGATATAATAATATCCATTATAAATGCCTAGCAATCTAAGACCAAGAAATGACGATATAACGATTGTATCTACATTACATAAAACAATATTACCAATTCTCTGAAGTACTAGACCTCCAACCTTTTCTCTGATGCTCTTTATTTCGCCACGTTCAATTTGTCCTCTACATACATACTGTGGATAATATTTTTTCGTTACAACAGCAACCCAAATATTACTTATGCACGTAGAAATTGGTAGAATAATAATAAATGTATAGTAGTTTCTGAATACTAGCAATGCAACAATCTGAAATACATTCAAAGCAAATGATACAAATAGATTTATTTTGCTAACAATATCAACACGTTGTGAAGCAAGCAGAATGGACTGTTTATATGCAAACAAAAAATACCCAATTGCATTATTTGATAAATAAATAATAAAAAGTGCATACAAGTTGATATCACTAGGCACATCGCCCTTAATCATCTTGTCCAAAAACGGAAGCAGAATTAAACCACAACTTACGATTATACAACCAATGATAAGATAACACTTCTTATAAAACGCAAGCAATGCACAAACCTTATCGTCATCTTCCTCTGCCATTGGCTTATACATACTGAAAACGAGTGCACTTCCGATTCCAAGTTCAGCGAAACTAAGCATTGACAAGACCGATGCAAATAAACTATTCAATCCAATGTACTCCATTCCCAACACATAGATCATCACTGTTCTTGATAGAAACGGCATCAATACGCTAACAAGTTTCTGGGTGAACCCCCATATAAGATTGCGTTTTGCGTTATATATTCTTCCCATTATTCACCTCTTCGCCGTTGCATCGTATTAAAATTAATTTCTAATGCATTCTTTATATACTGTACAGTTTTATTTTTTTCAGAAACTAAAATTTCATCAACTCTATCCCATTTTTGCTTCTCTATTTCACAAATTGATTCCCCAGTATAGCTATCCTTTAATTCAAACTTTTTAAGTAATGTCTCGATTCTCGATGACATGCTTATTCCTCCCTCATTGCGTTCAAACAACTTACAATTTTTATGAAATAATATTGAGAACACAGTTCCATGGAATGAATCGGTCATAACCATTTCCGCATTTTTTATACAATACAAAACCTCAGTCGGATCTAATGTATAATATTCCGAATGTTCAATATCAAAAAGCGGAATTATTTTTAAACTTTTTTGCTTTGCCACTTTTCGAATTGCTTCCTTATACTTTTTGTCTACTCTACCTAAAAAGTAACATAAAATATATTTCTTAGGCATATCAATTTCTGGTTTCTTAGCAATCCTCTCCCATTCTTTAACATCAATTGCCATAGTAGGATCAACCAATACTTCTGCATCTCTTCCCGTTAATTCAGATATAATCTTTTTTCCCGCTTCTTCCCGAACAGATAGTCCTTCAATCCCGTTGATTCCTTTTTGATACATTTCACGCATAGATTCAGGAATTGCAGAAACACCAAAACTTGGTGCAAGAGCAATGTTCTTTTCTTTAGGTGAAAACGAGAGAAATGCCAGATCGGAAGTAGTTGCATATCCCGGATTCCAAATCTGATCACTTCCACAAACAAAATAATCATACTGTTCTCCCCATGTCGAAGCTGTATCATTATGAGTAATCAGCTTATCAGAAATATGAAGATATTGTTTCTCAAAATCCTGAAAATTTTTATGTCTATCTTCTCTCGCCTTTAAAAGTGTTTTTTTATTCTTCTGAACATAAAACAAATTTTCCAACAGAGAGCGTTCTGCATTCTTCATATCATATGTATACATCATTCGACACGTCAAAACTTGCTTTATATATGATGGATTTAATTTCTGAAGTATACTCTTTTGATTTCCCGAATCTGCTCTGTAACATTCTTCCACTCGAAATGTCTCTACTTCACCATATTCTCTCATTAAAGTCTCTACTGCATAATTTTGAAATTTATTTCCATAATTGTCGCTTACAAGCGTTATTATTCCTATTTTCATACCTTAATACCCCAAACATGTTGCAATTGCATACAATTTAAACTTAAATGATACATTGTGAGAACGAACAAATCCTAAAATATTCTTTCTCGTAACAGCACGCATATGTTGAATTTGTGTGGCATTCTGATATCTGCACCCTCGAGCTTCATACATACTAAATACCGCTGCACACATTAAACGTTCTCGCGCCAATTTTTTCAGTTCTGGATAATCCTTATCAACTTCTCTATTGATGCCTTCCCACATAGGAATTGCAGAATATTTTTTATCTGAAAAATTCAAATGCGAAATGCTGTTTTCATCCATAACATGATGGTATAAGACCTCATTTGTCACTATCATCTTCTTTGACCGCTTTAATACTTGCCATAAAAACTGAGCATCCTCACCAAATCCAACTTGTTCGTCAAATTGAATTCCATCAGTTAGATTTTTCTTAATCAACTTATTCCAAAGCATCCCTGTCATGCGCTTATGCTTCATAAATTCCAACAACTGTTGATTATGATCCCACACCTCATACTTTACTTGAACAGGTGCAATAGTAACTTCTTCTTGAGATTCTGCCTGATCAAATCCGCAAAAAGCAATATCGGAATCATCTTCTACAGCAGCTATCATTCTTTCCAACATGTTTTTTTCAATCCAGTCATCTGAATCCACATAAAGAATATAATCACCAGTGACATTATCTAATCCAGTATTTCTAGCCGCTGCAACACCTTGATTTTTCTGACTGACAATTTTGATTCTTTCATCTTTTGCAGCATACTGTTCCAGAATTTCTTTTGAACGGTCTGTTGATCCATCATTGACCAATACAATTTCCAGATCCTCGTATGTCTGTCCTAATATGCTCTTTAAACATCTATCTATGTAGTTTTCAGAATTATATATTGGCACAATAATAGAAACCATCATTATCTTCCTTTCATCAATCCTGATACAAGTTTTATGCCGTCTAATAACTTTCTAAAGAGTACAGCACCTGCAAAGCTCAAAATCACAAGCCATACATACATCAATGGCAATGGGTTCACAACTGTCATCACTGGTTGGAAATAATCCTTCACATATGCTGCAAAGAACACTGCATGAAAGAACCACATTCCGGTAGAATACTTTCCAAGTACATCAAAAACCTTGGTATATTTACCCTGTATCCCTTCAAAGAACTTTGCCGCACCAAGTACAAATATCGGTGCATAAATTGCATCTGTATTAAATCCGAATGTATTGACATGTCGAAGTACAATTCGTAAACCAATTGCACCTATCATCAGTAACAATCCTCGAATCCATGAAAACTGCATTTTTCTGATAATATCATACTCTGCCATCAGATATCCCATTAGGAAAACGCCAAAATATAGCATACAGTTGAACAAAACCTGCAGCATTGTAATCTCCTGATAGTTTGGAAAAATAACATGAATCCCTACCTCCAGTACAAATGGAACACATAGAGCCAAGCCAACATTCATAACCGGATGAAACCTAAAACTTTTTGAAACCCATGGCATTACCAGCATACAGAAAATAAAGAAGTGTACATACCATGCGTTCCAATTTAGGTTAGGCCCCAGTGCAAAAAGATTAATCAATAGGTTTTTAGGAGTAACCTGCCATCCCCCCCCGATTGCACAAGGGATAAAAATAATGAACAGAGTCATCCAATATTCCTGAAGCAATCTCCACGACTTTTTCAAACCATACTTCACCGTTTTCTCTTTTGCAAAGAAATACCCATATCCAGAAAGCACTGCATAGATACCAACACAGATTTTAAAGTTTAATCCAATGCCAGCCCAAGTATTTGAGAAATCTGTTCCAAAATCATACATTAGAAAATGATGTGCAATCATAATTAGAATTGCTATACCCTTGATTTTCTGTGTCGTTTGCTTTTCCATACAATTCTTGTATGATGTTTATAGAAGCTAAAACATCACATTTTCCTTTCTTTTAGTAATGTGACATAATACATTCAGATGCTGTGGACTTTAGATTATTTTTCTGTAGCCCAACTACTTTAAGGAATGTATTGCCACGGTTTTATCTGAATCATTTATAAGCTAGATGTTGCCAGGAGGGCATTCCTTCCCGAGCACTTATTTCAATCAAGTCTATGAGGTAAACACCTGTGGAATTGTCACAGTATCACACTCAGAAAGGAAATCTTATGATTTACGTAGGCATTGATATTGCCAAACTCAATCATTTCGCCTCTGCCATTTCTTCAGATGGTGAAATATTGCTTCAACCGTTCAAATTTACAAATGACTATGATGGCTTCCATCTGCTAGTTCAGAAACTCGATTCCCTCGATTCCAACAGCATCATCATAGGTCTTGAATCAACGGCTCACTATGGCAACAACCTTGTTGAATTCCTTGTGAAACATAACTACAAGGTCTGTGTCATAAACCCTATCCAAACATCTACTATGCGAAAAAACAACATTCGCAAAACCAAAACGGATAAGGTAGATACTTACATAATTGCTAAAACTTTAATGATGAATCCTCACCGTTTCTTTTCGCAACACGATTTTTCAATCATGCACTTAAAGGATTTGGTCGTTTCCGTATGAAACTAATCAAGAAACGCACTCAAGGCAAGATTCAACTAACGTCATATGTTAATCAGGCTTTCCCGGAACTGCCGTATTTCTTCAAATCCGGTATCCACCAGAAATCTGTCTATGTAGTTCTTAAAGAAGCTCCATCAACAACTGACATTGCTTCTATGCACCTGTCCCATCTGTCTCACTTACTTGAGGTTTCCTCCCACGGTCATTTCAAGAAAGATACAGCGACTGAATTAAAGATTCTGGCACAGAAGTCTGTCGATTGCAACGACAGTTCTATATCTACTCAGATAACTCAGACCATTCAACTAATCTTCCGATCCATTGTCTACCACAATCACTTCAATATTATTATAGATTCCTTTTTGTAATTCCTAAAATACATCTCTCAATTGTTGTTTCACAGTTATAATCAGTAATAATACTTATCTTGCTTGTCAAATTCTCATTCTGATTCATAATGTTTGTCAATCCTTTCTTTATTTAGTTGAATCTATACGTTCTATAATAGAACGCTCCGCTTTTCTCAGCTGCCTCCAAACCAACATCCGAATCCTCAAAAATAATTGTTTCTTCTGGTGTAGCTTCAAAATACTCCATTGCTTTCAAAAAGCCCTCTGGATTCGGCTTGGAATTCATAATGTCATCATGTGTAAGCACCAAATCAAATAAATCTGTAATCTCGAACTGTTTTAGAATGTCCCAACAGTTCTCCTTTGATGCTGTTGTAACAACAGCGGTCTTATACTCTCCTCGCATCAAACGAATGATATCTATCAGTCTTGTATTCAATACTGCCTTGTCCAAATGCTTTTTGTAAGCTTCTTTTTTTGCCATATGCATGGCTGAAAGAATTTCGTCATCACCCGTTGTAATCTGTGGTAAAAAATCCAAATAGTACCGTCCATTACAAAACTCACAATAGTATTTATAATCCATATCGTATCCATAAGGTGCAATTGCTTCTTTATAAGCATGATAGTTTACATCTTTTGTATCAAATAACGTTCCATCTAAATCTACAATAACAAGTTTCAATTTGTAATCCTCTTATAATTCAACGACTTTTCTCTCTAATTCCTCGTCCGAAGCAATAATCTCTTTTCGTTCAGAATATGGGCAACCATATATAATCTTGATAAAAGACAAGCCTGCTTCCTGCAAAACACTCAATGCTGAGATCTTAAATGCCTCATTCTCCACTGTGTAACCTATAAAAGATGCACCTCTATTTTGCAACACTTCCAGTTTCTCTTTATGGTATTCTGTTAGAATACCCTCAGTACCTAAAATATTATCTAAATCAATGAAATACAACGTATAGTCTCGCTGCATATCCTTCCAAAGACGTTCATCTCCCCAATTTTCATAAGCAATAGAATTAACGTATCGGAAGACTCGTCCAGAATAACCAATCAGATATGAAATCACATGACTTACATAAAGTTTTGAAATCGGATAACTGGCATCATTTAAATGTTCGTACGCTTTCACAAAATCTAATGCGTTTTTGAATCCATACAACCCAAGGCAAATCACATCAGAACGAAATCTTTTCTCTATAATATCTAAAAGATTTCCCTGCTCATTTACAATCAAGAAACTTTTATTTCTGAGATTATGAATATCTCGTTCCCAGGTATTTAGGTCAAGACCAGCTACAAAGTTTCCCTGAGGCACTTCTTCCGTTTTTAAATAATTGTCTACATCTTTAACCACAACCTGTTCCTTCACATTAGCCTTTTGAATTGCTTGATATACCGTTTCCGCCGGGCCAGAAGTCATTTGATCCAAAAGCACAAATTCAAGCGGATAACCTTTCACTTCTTGAACGATAACCGATTCTGCATCAAAATGCTTTGCATCTTCCTTTAACAGAACAATCAAAATCCTCCGGTATTTATCAGAGAAAACCCCTTCTATACTTCGCTCAATCAGCAATTTCCCATTGGGATGGCGATTCAAGTACTGCGGAATTCCATTCACAATTTTTCGTCCTACACAAGGAATAATCAATGTACTCATTACACACCCTCCCTTACTCTTGTTTCTAATGCATGAATATCTGCTAATACAATTGCTGTTTTTTCATTCAAATAATTATAAGTCAATTCATCCTTCGTATATGGATAAATACGAATCAATTTTTGTAGTAAAGAATAATAAATTTCAAGAACATAGTCTGTATTTACTTTTCGTATTTCATCCAATAGCAAATCACGGAAGACAATCAATCGTAAAACCGTATTCATGTTGACATCTTTCTCAAATCGATAAGACCACATAACCTGAACATCCTGCAAAAGTGTGCCGATATCTAAAAACCATGAATCATAAAAAGAATCCAAAAAGTCAATAAAATATAACCGATCGTCTTTGACAATGATATTTTCCAGTGTCATATCGCCATGACATTGAGAAGGGGTTAATTTATGCCAATCGTGTCTTTCTAACAAGTCCAATGAATGATTGATTACTGCATTATTTTTATCTTTCAATTTTTCACGCAAATCAGAAAGCTTTTTTCTAAAAATCTCTTCAACAGATACTGTATTTTCCAGAAAAGCAACCGGTGTGTTCGATACAATGCTATTAACTAATGATTCAACAATTCCTTTTACCTTGCCAATTTCCATAGTTTTAATGTATTCCGCAAGAGTAACACCCTGAACATACTCCATATCAAAGAAGTACAAACCATCATCTGTATACCCATGATCTAGCACGCGAGGTGCTCTAATTGGATCACCCAAAAAGGAGGCCTGCTTTTTGCTTTGAACTTCTAATCTTTCATTATAATCTACATCTTTTGAAATCTTGCGAACAAAAACCTGTCCATCATCATCTTCAATCAAAAAGATCTGGCAACCAGAATGTCCGCCTAAATTGTAGCTATTCATATCTAATCCTCTGCTGTCTTTCTTATTTTAACACTTTAAAGTATTCTGAATTCTGCGCCTGTTCATATTCGATTGGTGTACCAAATGGAACATGAAAATCAGTGCTATAATTTCTTACTTCAAGACCTTTTTACACATTACATTATAAACACCATTCTAACACCATTTAATATATTCAGCAAGTCTCATTCCCTGAATATATTCCATATCAAAATAAAATAATCCTTCTTCCGTATATCCTTGTCTATATACAATAGGCGCTTTAATAAATCTACTCTTAAAAGTCGTCTGCTTTTCACATTGGATCTCTAATCGCTTATTATACGCATTATCCTTAGAAACCTTTCGTACAAATACATTTCCATCATCATCCTCAATCAAATGTATCTGACAGCCTGAATGTCCTCCTAAATTATAACAATTCATTTTTGTCTCCTTCTCCAGTAATTCACAATCGACATAAGTTTATAACAACTCATCAAAATATTCGGAGCTTTGTGCACTTTCATATTCGATCGGTGTACCAAATGGTACATGAAAATCAACAGTATAATTTTTTACTTCATATCCATTTTCACACATAACATTATAAATTCCACTTACAAAAAATTCACTATAATTGCAATGTTTCAAGTACTCTTCGGCCATATCATGAAACATCTGCGCATTTCTAACCATATATGCTCCACAAATGGCATGATTACTAACAACCTTCTTTTCCACTGTACCAATCACTTTTCCATCCTCATATTGAATGTAACTAAACTGTGGCTGATCTGAATCAAATGTAAGCAAAGCTCCATCATAGTTCCAAGCTCCATTGTTTATGTCTTCCGAAAAAGAGTCGCACGAAAACATATGATCACAGTCATTAAATAAAATTGGCTGATCATCATGAATATTCTTCAATCCAGCAAGACAAGTCATAACAGGACCTGATTTAACCTCTTCAAAATCTACTGCCTCAATCTTTGCAGTTGGAAAGTATCTTAAAATAACTTGGTCTATTTTGAACTCTTCAATGTGCTGTTTCAATACTACAAACGTAATATCAGCCAATTCCACATATTTTTCAATTGATCTAGTAGCCCAATATAAAAAAGGCTTGCCATTAATTTCAATCAATGGCTTTGGTATAACAAAACCATTTTTAAAAAATCGAGATCCTGCGCCTCCCATAGGCATAATCAAATGAAGCTTTTTCATACTATCTTTTTCCTTTCTCTTCAAGCCATATTTTCTGTTGTTCTTCTAACTGTTTTATTAAATTTCCAGCAACAGTTTCGCCACTAAAATTCTCTCTAACGTATTTACATCCAGTTTCAGCAATTTTTTCAAGTTCCTCTTGATGCTCGTCCATTTGGTAATACTCAATTACTTTTCGTAAATCTTCCTTGCTTCCATTATAGGTTATATAATGAATACCTGGAACAAGCCCCCAATCACGATACGCTGGAGAATCAAGCCCAATATAAGCACAGCCACAAGCCATCCCTTCAACGAAGCCAATACCTGGAATCCCAAGAATTTCTTCTCCTATAATACACATCTTATAACTGTTAAACGCTTCCACCATATCAAATGAATAATATTTCCTCTGTTTTCCTGTAAATAATCGGTTATAAATTTTTTTATACAATTTTATCGGTAAAATATCTGTTGATTTTACAATTTTTCCTGGATTGTCTTCCAAATAATCACTACTTGTACAATAAACTGTATCTCTAAAAAATTCAGGATTATCCTTTATTTGCTTTCTAGAAGGTTGATCGCATGCATCCCCGTATGTACTCAAAAATTCCTCATGCTTTTTGTATGTGATAGTACCTGTTGCGAAAGCCATATTTTTTCGTTCGGAGAAAGGAGTCTTATTCTGAAATCGCTCTGCGTATACAAAAGGATGTATCACCCATGGCTTATCTACATGATAATATCTTCGATATAATTCACAGTTTTTATCAAGATTCACTTCATTAAATAGACAACTTATATTCGCCTTATTAATAACCTCATTCTCACTTGCTATTCCATGAAAATGAAGCATACTAAGCGCCTTAAATGCATCAACTCCTTCCATCCCCCTATAATTATCGGAACAAATATTGTACAAAATGATCAAATCATCTGATCTAATATCTGACACGTGTTTAAGTATTGTTATTTCCCTTTCGTCTATACCATTCACTCTCATAGTTTTTTTATTTTCAGAGAACTTAAATATATTTAATATTTTCATCATAAGATTACAATCATTACGAAGCCAAGAAAAACCTCTATCATTAATATAATTGCATACCTCATATTCTGAATGATCCAAAAGATAATTTAACAAGTATCCATGTTTAATTGCTGCCGAAAATTTAAAAATGTATACAGATGCTGTTTTAACAAGCATCCAATCTGAATGTAAATTTACAAACACAATTCTCTTTTTATCCATAATTTTTCCTCTTTTACTATATAAACAAACTTTCCATCTGCGATACCATATGCTCCACCGAATATAACTGCAACTTCGCATTACTTATTTTTATTTCTTTTTTACCATCCAAAATATTATTTGCCACTTCAGCCCAATTACATGCACTCTTAGAAAGTGACATGAATTCGCACCCATCACAATCTACCACTTTAGGGAGCGTATCTGAAACCAAACACGGGAGTCCTGCTGCTTGTGCCTCTACTGCAACAATTCCAAACCCCTCAAATAAACTTGGAAACAAAAAAAGATCGCTACATTGCATCAGCTCATTTACATCTGTTCTTATCCCTAAAAAGTGGACTCTCTCTGCTATATCTAATTTTTCCACTTCATCCTGAAGTTTTTTGAGCATCTCTCCATTTCCAACCCATAACAGATCACAATCTTGTCTAATTTTACATAACTCCGCAAAAATTTCCACTAGCATCAATGGATTCTTTTGCAGTGAAAGTCTACCAACAGTTATTATAATTTTCTCATTTCGTATTCCTAATTTCTTCCTTTTTTCTTCTTTATTAACATCACTTTGAAACTGTACCAAATCAATCCCATTATGTACTACAATAGCTTTATACTTTTTATTTAAATTATTCCAATTCTTTCCAAACAAAAACTCCATAGCTAATTCCGAACACCCAGCATACCTATTCGAAAATATCAAGCACATTTTTCTCATAATCCATTGATATAACTTTATTGCTACGGTCTTTCCTTCTTTTATTTCACGCTCTTGCATGGAATTATGCGAATGACAAATACGTATTGGCACTCTCGCTAGCCACGAAACAAACAAATTGGGTCCATTAAATAAATCAATATTTGTTTGGAAGACATCATATTTCCCCTTTTTCATAATACGATATAATAATTTCAAATGACGAACTTTGCTCTGAATCCCTCCATTTAAAGCACATGTTTTTAAAACTGTTCCGCCAGCCTCTAATATTTCATCCTCACGACAAATCTGCTCTGTTCCGTCTACCGAAAGTATTACCGTCACGCTATATTTGCTCTTATCTAATCCTCTCACTAAATTAATAACAAATGTATCTGTTCCTCCTCTAGCCAAACCATTGCTCAAAATTGCTATTTTCTTTTTATTCTTTTCACCCATTACTTTTTCCTCTCCCATTCTATAAAAATGTATATGGATATAAATTCGCATCTCCATGTAACATCAATGCTATCATATAGAGAAAATATAATCCTCCTATTAAAACTTTGCCTAATCTTCTAGAATTCTCTGTAAAAATATATTGTAGCTTAGGTATATAAAGAATAGCGAAAATATAACAATAATCTGCAACCCTTGCGAAAAGCCAATTATTGGTACTAAATACAAGTAAAAATGTAGCTAGTATAAGTAAAATAATTTGTTGATCTATCTCTTCATCAACTTGTTTTAAAATTCTATACTTCCACAATCCTATAACTACTGGCACCGCACAAACTACTACTCTTAGGTACCCTGAACCTGAAAAGGAATTATCTACATAGTCTTTACCCACCACTAATAACAAAGAGGTTGCATAATTCCATACAACTGGAAAAGCAAATACTGACAATACCAACACACCTATAATTGCCCACAGTCTCTTCGATTTTAATTCTAGTTTTGATATTAAATGAAATGGTATTGCTATTACTGCTGTGGAATGAAAGTTAAATGCAATAAACATACAAAAAAAATATTTCACATATTTCTTTTTTTTGAAAAATGAATAATATGATAGAAAAGTTATCGAAACTGCTACTGCTTGTCTCATTGCATTAAAACCCGAATAATAAAACATTAAAAAAATATATAACAATAGCGAAAAACAAAAATTCCTTTTTCCTTCTTTTTTTACAGTATAAATTACCGGGAAATAAGTTAAAACAGCTATGGTAAAAGCAAAGAATACCCAGTTCATGTTTAAAACTTTACAACAAAAATACTTAATGCTTTCGAACAAAGGTTCCGCAGCTATCTCCAAATATTCTACATATGATTGTGTACTTTGCTTTAAAAGTTGATAAAATCCTATATATCCACTTGTATCCGTCCCTACTTCTATCCCTCTGTATGCATATATAAACGTCCATATACTTAAAATAAGTAGTATACAAAATATTGATATTTCCCCATTTCTCTTTTTATGAATTTTTTTTAAAAAAATCGCATTCTCTGCTGCTTTAGCAACAATTAATGTCAATATAATATTAGCTAAATATACAGTCATATTATCCCTTTCAAGTGTACTTTAAACATATCAAATTTTTTCTTTATAATCATGTATTTTTTTCATCAAAAAAGCTGGTATTAATCCAGAAATTATTGGCTTTAATAGGAAAATATAATAACGCATTGGATAATTTAATAATCTAAATCCCCTATAACATACTTTAGCTGCTTCAAGCGAATGAGAGAATGTACGTCTTTTATAATCTTCTTCTCTTGTCCTCACTTTATATAGAGGTTCTTGCAAATTATATCCTTGAAATCCCTCATAAAAAAACCTAAACCATAAATCAACGTCTTCACATCTTCTTATATCTTTCGATACTGTATAACCCTTCAGTGCATCATATACTTCTTTTTTCATCACAATAGTCGCATGACAAAATGGGGTATTATATCGCAACGAATACTTATTAGGTTTTTCCCCTATTAACACAATTCCCTTATCCCCTTCTTCATCAAATGTTATCATTTGACTTCCCACTAAATCATACTCAGGATTTTCTACTAAAAAAGCAATCTGCTTTTCAAATCTTGTGACAATAGAAATATCATCTCCATCCATTCTTGCAATATATTCTCCATGTACATATTTTAAACAATGATTTAATGTAACAGCAATTTTACTATTCTTTTCATTTTGAAGAAGAATCATTTTTTCCCCTAACTTTTTTTTATATTTCTTAAGAACCTCATATGTTGTATCTGTCGAACAATCATCACAAACTATCAATTCCCACTCTGAATATGTCTGTGCTATAATAGAATCGATAGCCTCTGAAATTGTATTAGCACAATTATATGCTGGTAATATAACAGAAACTAATGGCAATTTATTCTCTATAATCTTGTCCTTTTTCAAAATATTTTTACTCCTTCTCTTCCCACTATAGCTTGATACTATTCAAATAAAAATTCTGCAATTCTTGTACAGAATGATTCATATCAAATCCTGCGTCAACTATCTCTTGATATCGATCCTTTCGTTCATATCCATTGTCCAAATTAATAATCTCTTCAGCCCATTCTCTAGCTTCACTTTTTAAGGATTTCCTATGCACAAGATCCGTCACTAATATTTCATCACTAATAGTATCGCTTATAACACATGGAATTCCAGATGCCTGAGCCTCTATCAGAGCTATCGGCAACCCCTCAAAGTATGATGGAAAAAGAAAAACATCAAAAATATTTAAATAATCAGCCACATTCCCTTTGGAACCACAAAATACTACATTATCCTCAATTCCTAGTTTTCTTACTTTCTCATATACCTCACTTCTCAACTCACCATCTCCTATCAAAACTAAGATAGCATCATTTTTACATTTTAATATTTCCTTAAAAACTTCAATAAGAAACGCATGATTTTTTTGATGAGTAAACCTTCCCACATGCCCTACTACAAACTTATTAGAGATATTTAATTCCTTTCTTAATTCATTTCTCATATTCCTATTATATCTAAATTTATTTGTATCAATCGCATTTTTAATAATATTAAAATGACTGTTAAACATCCATTCTCCTGCTATTTTCGAACAAGCGAAGTAATCTGTAGTATATTTTTTTACCCTTCTTTTATTATAATTATGAAGAATATTATAAACCTTTTTTGCACTTCTGGTATTATGGCTATGTATAATTCTACACTTCACTCCGTACTTTTTTGCCAATTTTAGCGGTAACAAATATAATAAAGAGTTAGCATGAACATGCACAATGTCATAATCTCGATGAGTTTTGAAAAAATATTTTGTTTCCGTCCAATTCTTTATCACATTCTTAGGAAATGGAGCCGTTACATAAATCTTTCCACCTAATTGTTTCACCTCTTCTTCGTAATTAGAATTATCTGTACTTCTAACCAAGAAATCAAACTGCACTTCACCCCTATCAATATTTCTATACATATTCATGACAAAAGCTTCTGCACCGCCATGACCTAGCCCGTTTAGTACTTGTAATACTTTAACTGCCATCTCTCTTATTCACCAATAATTCCTTTCTTTTTAAAATATACTCATTAAGAAGTACTGAATCAAAATTGTGTTTTGCAAAACTATAAGCATTTTGTGAAAATTCCTTACAAATTTCCACATCTGCAATTTTTCTCATTTTTGCTTTCAAGTCTAATATATTTTTAGCCTCAACCAAATATCCTGTTTCATTCTCTACCATAGTATCTTGAGGTCCCGGTATATTTGATACAATTACAGGAATTCCCATAGCTTCTGCCTCAATAATCGCATTCCCAAAACCTTCCCGATAACTCGGAAGCACTAATACATCTATTGCTGCATAATATTTTTCAACAACCTCACTTTTTCCAACCCAAATTACATTTGGATTTTCTTTGCTCTTTTCCAACAAATTCAAATCTAAATTATGATTTTCCTCTATTTCTCCTACTAATAATAGTTTAAATTGATTCCTCATAGAAAAAAAAGCCTCGAATAATTCATTGATTCCCTTATCTCTCGTAATTCTTCCAATAAATCCAAACACGAATTCTTTATCCTCTATGCTATAATTACTTCGAACTTCCTTTTTCCACTTTTTTTTATATTTAATATCAAATTTATTTAAATCCACACCACCTGTACTGCCATGGAAAACTACCGTAGCCTTTTGACCATCAAACAATTTTTCTGCTATTCCTAGCTCTAAATTCGACTGACTTACACATTCTATATCCGTAGAAATCTTACATATTATTTTTTCTATGAATTTAAATATAAACTTAGTAACACCATGAAATCCCAAGTAGCGAAACCCCATACAATGATAATTTCTAATTTCACATTTCACTATTTTACTTGCAATAGCTGCATATAAGGCTGCATTTGGTGTGGAATACTGCACTAAATCATATTTTTCTCTCTTAAATATTCTAGTCAGTTCTTTGATAGCTTTAATTGTACCACCAACACTAATCCCTCTTGGCATATTCAATGGTATATATTTTATCTTTTCCCCCAACAACTCTTGAAGTCCATCATCTTCCGAACAAATAACATGTACTTCAAATTCATGTTCTGCTAAATATTGTAATTGTGGAACGAAAAATGCTCTAATTGTAATTGGAACTGTAACCACATAACAAATCTTTTTCATCTATCTCATTCTCCTTGTCGGCACTCCCACATACACTCCGGCTTCTGTGATATCTTTTACAACTGCTGCCCCTGCGCCGATCGTCACATCGGCTGCGATACTTGTGTTATTTTTCACGCAGACCCCCACACCCACATGCACTCGTTCTCCAACATGAACTGTTCCGGCAAGCGTTGCATTCGGTGACACATGTACGTAATCCTGCAGAAAATTATCATGCTCAATGACGGCTCCTGTATTGATGATACAATGCTTTCCGATACGAGCAGACGGATTGATGACTGCGTTTGCCATCACGACTGTTCCAACTTCAATCTGAACATCCATTCCGATGACTGCAGTCGGATGAATCAGAATTGCCCATTTCACCGCATACTGCTTAGCAATCATCTCACGAATCTGATTACTTCCAATCGCGATGATAAACTCACATTCCATCTGATATCTTGGAATTTCCGATACACCTCCAAGTACCGGAAATCCTACAATCTCTTTTAACGCATCATTGTCGTCTAAAAATCCAACAATCTCATATCCATTTCTCAAAGCGATGTCTGCAATCACTTTTCCATGTCCGCTGGCACCTATAATCACTAACTTTTTAGACATGTTTTGACTCCACACTTTCTTCTGTTCCCATGAATTTCTCCATCGTCACAGCAGTATCCGAACTAATCCCATCTCGTTTCAACACATTCCAAATTGTCTGAAAGATAATCTTCCAATCCCCAAGAAATGTTACATGATCCACATACTCCACATCGTATTTGAATTTCTGCTCCCAGCTGATTGCGTTTCTTCCATTTGCCTGAGCAAGCCCGCTAAGCCCTGGACGCACTTCATGGCGGCGTCTCTGTTCTGCATTATATCTCGGAAGATATTCTACAAGAAGCGGGCGTGGCCCGATAATACTCATGTCACCTTTTAAGATATTAAAAAGTTCCGGCAGCTCATCCAAGCTTGTGGAACGCAAGAATTTTCCAAATTTTGTAAGTCTCACTTCATCCGGAAGCAATTCTCCGTTCTCATCACGCTCATCTGTCATCGTGCGAAATTTATACATATTAAATATCTTTTCATCCTTCCCTGGTCTTTTCTGACAAAATAGGATCGGACTTCCTAATTTCACTCTCACAAAAATCGCAACAATCAAGTAAACTGGCGACAACACAAGAATCGCAGCCAACGACAGTATAAAATCCATGCATCTCTTAAAATATTTTCGATACATCCCATTCCCTTTCCTTGTATCCTTTTATTCTATAAATAAATCTTTTACAATTTGTATAATTTTGTTCATATCATCTTTTGTATTTTTGATATCGCTTGGTAGACATACCCCGATATTAAAAATCTCCTCTGCAACACTTCCATTTTCTTCTAATGTAATAAAATCATTATCTGCAAAAACCGGCTGCAAGTGCATCGGCTTCCAAATTGGCCGACTTTCAATATTCTCTTTTTCTAATGCAATCATTACATCTACTGGCTTTACTTTACACTTCGGATCAATCAACATGCAAGATAGCCAGTTATTTGCCTCACAATCTTCCGGAATCGGATTCATTGTAATTTCTTCTATATCGTTAAACGCTTCTTTATAAGTGTTATAAATTTCTCTCTTTAATGCAATGTGCTCATCCAAATGTCTGAGCTGTCCTCGTCCAATACCTGCTACAATGTTTGACATACGGTAATTGAACCCAATCTCTTTATGCTCATAATGTCTCTCAGGCTCACGTGCCTGTGTCGCATAAAATCTAGCTTTTTGGATACACTCTTCATCTTTTCCTACAAGCATACCACCACCTGATGTTGTGATAATTTTATTCCCATTAAAAGAATAGATGCCTAACTTTCCGAATGTTCCTGTCTGTTTCCCACGATAAGTAGCTCCTAGGCTTTCAGCCGCATCTTCTATCAAAACAGCTTGATGCTCTTTACAAATCGCCATAATTTCATCCAGCTTTGCTGGCGTTCCATACAAATGAACAACAACCACTACTTTTGTATCTGGATATTTTTCAAAAGCTGCTCGTAATGCCTCCGGCGACATATTCCACGTATCTCTTTCAGAATCAATAAATACTGGAATCCCTCCTTCATATACAATCGGATTACATGTCGCCGAAAATGTTAACGATGATACAAATACCGTATCTCCTGTCTTTACTCCTGCCAACTTTAATGCAAGATGGATCGCTGCTGTTCCTGAGCTTAATGCTGCTGCATACGGACTTCCAGTGTAGACACTAATTTCTTTCTCAAAGCCGTCCACGTTAGCCCCTAGGGGTGCAATCCAATTTGTTTCAAATGCTTCTCTGATATAACTTTGTTCCTCCCCATGCATAGTAGGAGAAGATAAAAATATACGGTTTTTGTTCATCTTAATCCCTCTTTTTCTCTTATTCTTCTGTACTCTCTTTTCTCTCTTCTACTTCCTGGGCACCATAATAAGCACTACTATAGTCACCACCATAATATTTACTATAGTAATACTTTCCATAATACCCTTTTGCTCTGACATCTACTTTATTTAACACTGCCCCGAGAATCCGACATCCGGATCGTTCCAGCTGTCGCTCTACTTTCTGTGCCATTTTATAACTGATCGCATCATTTTCAATGACGAGCATTGCTCCGTCACACTCTTTCGCAATGACTGCTGCATCAATCACACTTCCAAGCGGCGGTGTATCAATAATAATATAGTCATAAAGTGCGTGTGTCTTTTCCATTAGCTGTCTGAAATGTTCGTTCCCGAGTAATTCGGATGGATTTGGCGGTACCGGCCCCGGAAGGATGACATGCAGATTGGAAATATTCGTAGCACATACGACTGCACCCAGTTCTTCCTGTCCGGACAGATAATGGGAAAGCCCTTTTACTTCCTGTGTGACCTGATATCGTTTTGAGAATACCGAGCGGCGAAGATCCGCATCGATATAAAGAATTTTTCTGTCTGTCTCGGCAAGGCTTTCTGCCAGCCGGAATGATACTTCTGATTTCCCTTCTCCAGGGGTGCAGCTTGTCACTGCAATGGCATTGATCTCTTCCCCGCAGAACAATACATTTGTTCTCAAGGTGCGATATGCTTCGCTTGTTCTGTAGTCCATGTTGTCTGGTATGACCAAATTAATCTTCTGCATCGCTTTCTCCCTTGTGTTCTATTTCTTTTTCTTCGTCTTTGTCTTGTCCTCCGTGGACGGAATCGCTCCAAGCACTCCGATTCCAAGATATTTTTCCACATCATCCTGACTGCGGATCTTATCATTCATCAGGAAGATCAGTAAAATGATTCCGGCTGTCAATACGACTCCTGCAGCGCCCCCAAGCACAGTATTTTTCATAATATTCGGACTTGCAGGTTTTGACGGAATCAATGCTTCCTGTACCGTGTTCATTGCTTTTAAGTTCATGACCTCTGTCACATGATTCGCACCGACATCTCTTACTTTATCCGCAAGTTCTTTTGCAAGGTATGGATCCGGATTGCTGACAGAAATATTTAAAATCAATGTATTCTCCTGATTTGTCACCGTGATTGCATTGGCAAGCGCAGTACTGGACATCTTCAGTCCAAGTTCCTCGATCACCTTATCTGTAACTGGGCGACTCTTTAAGAGCGAAGCGCAGTCTCCGAGCAACTGATTGCTGAGGCTGATGTCTCCCGATGTCACCGCCGCATCCTCTGCCTTTGTCAATACATATGCCTGTGTGGTCGCCTGGTAGATTGGTGTGACCATAAATTTCGTATAACCGAATGCAGCTCCTGCTGTCAGTACACCGACCAGAATAATGACCCACGCTTTATCTAACAGAACTGCCAGCATCTCCAGCAGATCGATCCCATTTTCTTCTATCTGTTCTTCTCGTTGTCTCATTCATTTTCTCCTATATGTTCTCTTTTCTCTGTCACAGTTCCTCTATGAGTTTATTTTCGATCAATTTCCGTGGATTGTCATACAGCAGTTCTTTTGTACGCACAAATCCATATGTTTTTTCCATATATTCGGCACATTCCTTCAGATTCGGTCTGCGCGATTCCATATGGTGCATGTCCGATGCCACAAAGTGCACCAATTCCTTTTTCATCAGCTTCTGAGCAAAAAGCTTCATCCGCAGACCGTTTTTCCCTACGATGCTGTCTCCATTGAGTTGGATATAGGCTCCCAGTTGGATCACTTCAGAAACTCTGCTGACATTTTGATGAAAGACACGATACCGCTCGGCATGTGCGATGATCGGGCAGTATCCTCTGTTGATCAGAACGTGAACTGCATTGCGGATATACGCATAATCTTCCAGCGGCGAGAATTCTACAAGCAGATATCTGCTCTTTGCCATTGGGAAAATATTCCCGGCGGCAATCTCCTCCGCAAAATCGATTGTATAATAGATCTCTGTCCCCAAAAGTACGATCATATCCGGCAGATGTTCTCGCAGCCATCCGCGGATCTTCTGCAAAGCTTCCATGGTCCGTTCCGGGTTGCGATGAAAGTGATTCCGATGATAGTGGGGAGTTGCGATCACGCACCGTACCCCCTGCCGATATGCACTTTTTAACATCCGCACACTTTCCTGAAAATCCGAAGCTCCGTCATCCACCCCAGGAAGGATGTGTGCATGAATATCAATCAGCCCTTTCATCTATGTTCACCTCACCTTTTCTATCCTCTGCTGTTTTTGATCAGCCGTCTTCGCAAACTTGCGATCCGCAGTAGTAATAATGCGGCAATTCCAAAGAATCCTATCGCAAATCCCTCAAAGATCAACAGACCGTTCGTCACATAAGTCACCATAAACTGGTACAAATATTCCGGTTCAATCACAAGCCGCCGATAGTCCTGTGCAAGCAGCAAATACGCCGGAACAAGACCGATCATCAGCCCCGATGCAAGTGTACTGTACACAAGATAGCGCATCGCGTGATGTTTCCAGATGTACATCCGGAATAATACAAATCCTGCCAGCACCGCAAAGACTATGCAACCGAGAATGCCAACTGTAATTACTTTCTCTGCAAAACCGTGAATTCTTCCATAATATTCAATAAAAGGAATCTTCGTTGCCCTTACATATTGATCCGCTGCCTGTTCCAGATAAGTATTCAGTACCGTCTGCTGTGCTTCCCCCAGTTCAATTTCCCGGGACTTTGCATAGTTTTCTACATTCTCTTTTAACTTTGTTCGAAGCTTCCCGGTATCCGGCTGATAAGTCTGTCCGGTCAAAGATGCCTCCAGACTCTCTCGGATATCGTTGTACATACTGTTCGTATCTACAATTCCTTCCAGTGCACTTTTCGGAATCCCAAGAGGAATGGATAAGTCTTCCACTCGCTCGTAAAAATCATCACAGACTACTCCATAATAATCCTTCACATTCAAGCTGCGAACGATCATCTTCTCATTCAGGAACCCTAACCGGAGGCTGCCAAGAAGCGCTGCCATTGTCAGTGCCACCGCGATCAAAAAGGACAGAATCATGCTCACGATCGTTCTTCCTTTTCTGTTGGAGGAAGACTGCTTCTTTGTTTTCTGATATTCCATCTTTCTTCCTCCTATTTTAATACTGGTCCACTCACTTTGTCTGCATAGACAAAGAAACGCTGATCCGTACTTGACAGCATGTCAAACGGATAACAGGTATACATGACCAGCTCTTCTTTCTTCTGAAGCAGGTCTACTGCCTGCGGATCAGATTCGTTTAAAACCTTCGTCTCCCGCACTTGGTAGCGGTAGATCCCATAACTTGTCTTAATTGTCACTTCATCTCCCACTGCAATCTTTTGCAGCGGAGAAAAGTAGGTTGTATTGTGCCCGCTGAGTAAAATCGTCTTGCCATACCCTGGAATAAAGCTGCCCTGATACTGTCCGGCTCCCACACGCATGATTTCCATGCTGTCGCCGTAGTAGAGCGGTACATCCAGCCCAATCTGCTCACAAGTCACATTTGCATAATGCTCCCCAAACTTCGGCCAGGTTACATCCGCAAGCGGAATCTCTTCCGCCTCTGCATGTTTATCTGGTTCCGAAAAAATAGAGCCCAATTCCTCAGAAAATTCAGGAAGGCTCTCAGTCATAAACATGCTGCCTGCAGTCGTTACTATATTTATAAACGGGGATGCCGCAACATATACAACTCCGTAACCTATCATGGTAAAGAATAGTGGCACGATCACATATGCCACTATTCTGCTTTTACGCTGTTTCATCAATCTAGCATTCCTCTGCAGTCTCTCTATAGTTGTTCTTCTTTGCCACAGCAGCACATCCTACCAAAGCCATCACAAATCCGGCTGCTACCGCATATGTCGCTCCGGCGTTCATACCAGTCTTCTTGATCACCTTGTCAGAAGATCCGATAGTTGTACCGTCTTTTGCAAGCTTTACATTGATCACACCGTTGTCTCCTGCGAGCATGTCCGCTGTGATAATGATTCCGACTTCTTTCAGTCCCGGTGCAATCGCATCTACAATCTGCTGTGCGATCTGCATAATACCATCTTTTCCGATAATATTTAACAAATCTTTTGCACTTGCAGCGCCATTCGCATCAATTGCCTGCTGTAAAAGGCCAGCTGCCTGATCGATTGCCTTTAACACTGCATCTACCTGACTCGCTGTCAGATCCACTTCTCCGGAAGCGAGCCAGCTCTCTGCCTGACTGTAATAACTTGCATACAGAGAAACATCTGTCACTCCAAATCCAGCTGCAGAACTTTCCATCTTATTCAGAATCTTCTGCTCTTCTGCGCTGACTCCTGAGGCTGCCAATGCCGGCATGCACATAGAGGCACTAAGTACACCTGCGGCCAATACTGCAGCAAATTTCTTTTGGTTCCTCATATCCTTTCCCTCCAAACATCACACACATCTCATATTTACACGGATGTTTCGTTTTAAATATGAATTGCTTAATAATTTTTATATATACAAAAATAGTATATCGCATCTATTTCTGTTTGTAAACATCCTTTTGCCCTACTTTTTGTCTTATGCTTCCCTGCACACGAACAATCTATTTTGGCGATGCCTGATATCGGTATTCCGGAACGATCTTATGTACAAGTTCACGAATGTTCTTATCTTCCCTCCGGGATGCTTCATCCAATGCCTCGATATTTTTCTCAAAGGTCTCCTCATCCACGTCAATCTGTCTTCCGATGAAGATTCTCTTGTTCTCTGTCGTCTGCATTCCTTCTTCATCCATCAAAAGCTCTTCGTAAAGCTTCTCTCCGGGACGCAGTCCGGTAAATTCAATTTTAATATCTACATCCGGTTCATATCCCGACAGCTTGATCAGATTTCTGGCAAGATCAACGATCTTAACCGGCTCTCCCATATTTAGTACGAAGATCTCTCCATTTTTGGCATAAGCTCCGGCCTGAAGCACAAGGCTGACTGCCTCCGGAATCGTCATGAAATACCGGATGATGTCTTTGTGTGTGACAGTGACCGGACCTCCGTTTTTAATCTGCTCTTTGAAAAGCGGAATTACACTTCCGTTGCTTCCAAGGACATTGCCAAAACGGACTGCCGCAAACTCTGTCTGACTCTTCTTTCCGATCGTCTGAATGACCATCTCACAGAGTCTCTTGCTCGCCCCCATAATATTGGTCGGATTGACCGCTTTATCTGTAGAAATCAAAATAAACTTTTTCACTCCGTAGTCGCTTGCCATCTTCGCAGTCTTATAAGTACCGATCACGTTATTCTTAATTGCCTCGTTTGGACTGTCCTCCATCAATGGGACATGCTTGTGTGCCGCTGCGTGAAATACGATTTCCGGGTGATACGTGGCAAACACATCGTTCATCCGGCTTGTATTTCTGACAGAGCCGATCAGAACTTCCAGATTCAGATTTGGATATTTTCTCTTTAATTCCTGCTGGATCGCATAGGCATTGTTCTCATAGACATCAAAGATGATCAATTTTCCCACGCCGTGTCCCGCAAGCTGACGACAGATCTCACTTCCGATCGACCCGCCTCCTCCGGTGACAAGCACCGTTTTTCCCTGGATATATCCTAAGATTTCCTCCAGATCCACCTTGACCGGTTCCCTTCCGAGCAGATCTTCAATCTCAACTTCTCTCAACTGTGAGATACTGACTTCTCCGTCAATCAACTGGTAAATTCCAGGGAGAATCTTCAGCTCACATTTTGTCTCTTTACAGATCTCCACCAATTCCTTGATCTGTTGGCTTGTCGCCGAAGGAATTGCGATGACGATCTTCTGGATCTTATACTTTTCTACAGATTCCATAATCTTGTCCGCCCCACCGACAACCGGACATCCGAGAATATATCTTCCCCATTTCTTCGGATCTTTGTCAATCAGACAACAGACCTTTCTCGTAGCTGCTTTGCTCAGGCGATTCTCCTTGATGATCGCAGCCCCCGCATCACCGGCTCCGATGATCATAACATTCTCCCGCTTCTCCGCCATTCCACGGTTACACTTATTTCTTACAAACCGGAAAAACCGGTAAGAGAACCGCAATCCCACGACCATGAATAAAAAAAGCAAAAAGTATAGCAACAGGTAACTTTTAAACATCTTAAGTCCCATCACTGCCATTCCCAGAACGTGCAGCAGACTGGAAATTGCCACAGCAGCAACGATACAGGATAATTCCGTGATGCTCGCATATTTCCAAAGGCTGGTGTATAGATGAAACATGGAGAATGCAGCCAGTGTCACCAAAATATTCAGCGGCATATATCTCCACACAGTATGGATAAACGTCTCTTCTACAGCCTGAAAGTCAAACTCATGCCGAATCCACAGACTGGCAAAAGATGCCACCTGCATAAATAAAATGTCTAACATCACAAGCAGAGCTATCCGGACTGTCAATGCATGTTTTTCTGTTTTTTTCATGTTCCCACTCTTTTCTCATTTGTAATTTCCTATTATAATATATAACATTATATATAGCACATTATTTCACGAAATTCAAGTACCCCTACCCGGTTTTGTTTTGGCATGAAAAAGTTTGTTTTAAATGATTATAATTTAAAAGTATTTTCCTGCTTTTATGGTAAATATTTCTATTCGCATAAACGGTGATTTATCCCCCAATCAAAAAAGAGATGCCGGTCTTGTTTTTGTCCACCGGCATCTCTTTCTGATTTCGCAAATACATTTCACGAATTCTGGTCTATTTTTTGATTTTATTTAACTGAAGATTTAAGACTTTTACGCCCTGCTCCGGAATTTCCTGTCCCATCTGTCCTACCATCTGGATCATTTCTTCTAATGTCTTTCCGCCGAGCATCTTTAACATTCCTTTGTTTAATTTCATACCAGACATTGCAGATAAAGCTCCGCTGAGAATTGCAGCCGCCTCATCATTTTCAATGATATCTGTGATCTTGTCGCGGATAGAGAAATATCCTTCCGGAAATACCATCTCGCCTGCGTTTGCTGCTTCTGCTGCCGCCTGATCAAACCAGTTGGCTGCTCCTTCCATTCCTTCCTCATCTTCATTCTTCGGAAGTGTGTAGATCTCCGGTTTTTCTGCTACTTTTTCAAGTGCGAGAGAATCTGTGCAGTCATTGTATCTTGCAGTGATCTGTGTAAATCCTTCGTGAAGCGGAACTCCTTCAAATACAAAAATCTTCTCTCCGCTCTGCTCTGCAAATAATTCTCCGTCTACATAAAGCTGCACTGCCGGCTGGTTCGAGTACACTTTTACTGTTGTAGTCTCCCCGGCTCTCTGTGCGTATCTGCGACCGCAAACGTATACAAATGGTTCGCTGCTCCAGTATGCTTTGTATAAGTAGAAGGCTTCCTTTTTGATCTTTCTGTCGATAGTAACAAGACCTTTGTTATTTCTTCCTGCCACTCCACCTTCATCTCTGGCTGCACAACCGAAGTCGAACATGTTCCATACATGGCTGCTCCAGATATAGTCGCGCTCCATCAACATTTTCACCATGAACTCATGGTACTCTGCCTGATATGCCTCAGAGTAATCTCTGCACTTCGGCTCATCCGGCTGATAAGTAATGATTCCTTCTGCACCATACTCAGAAAGTCCGATGCAGCGATCCGGATATTTCTTATGATAATCGTCAAACCATACAGAGTTCTGCTCATATTTTCCGCCGTACCATCCGAAATAGTGATTATAGCTTTCTACATCTGTCACACTGTGAAGATCGCTGTCCTGGGAGAGCAATGTCACATGTGCCATTGTTGTCAGTCTGGTCGGATCCAGCTCTTTGACAAGGGCATTGAGATCTCTGTGGTTGTCCACAAGCCCTGGTTTCTCACCGTGGATCGTAATCTCATTTGAGATTCCCCAGAAGCAGATACATGCATGATTGTAGTTCTGATAGATCAGATCTTTCATCTGCTGACGGCAGTTTTCATGTGCCGCCGGATCATCGCTCTGGCTGCTGATGTACGGGATCTCTGCCCATACGACAAATCCATACTCATCGCATACATCATAGAAATCCTGACTGTGCTGATAGTGTGCAAGACGGATCGTATTTGCTCCAACTTCCCGGATCAGATCCGCATCAAGACGGTGATCTTCTTTTGTCAGTGCATTTCCCTGATACAGCTTATCCTGATGTCTGGAAACTCCACGCAGTTTCATCGGTTTTCCATTTAAGAAAAATCCTTTTTCTTTGTCGACATAAAATTCACGGATACCAAAACGTACAGTAACCTCATCGACCGTTTCATTGCGGCGTACCAGTTCTGCTGTACATGTGTAAAGATATGGATCTTCCACACCCTGCCACAGATGTGCATCCGGAAGGAACTGAACGACTGATGGCTGCTCTGCCGGTCTCCAGCTTTCTGCTACAACGTTTCCATCTGCATCTTTGATCTGGTATCTGACAGTATAATTTTCGTCTGCATTTTTCACCCAGGATTCCAACTTGATCTCTGCATCTTTTCCTTTGACAACCGGAGTTACTTTCAGTCCCGGAGCTCCATAAAAATCCAGATCAAAATGAACTTCCGGCACAAGGATCAGATTGACACCGCGGTACAATCCGCCATAGAATGTAAAATCTGCAACCTGTGGATAGATGTGGCTCTTCTCTCCATTGTCCACTTCGATCACAAGAAGATTTTCTCCCTGCGCGTGCAATGCTTCTGTCACATCCGCACGGAAAGTAGAGAATCCGCCTTCGTGATATGCCACTTCCTGTCCATTTACATACACGCGTCCGGACAATGCTGCTGCCAGCACTTCTACATAGACACGGTATCCATCCATACACTCCGGTGTCTCAAAGCTTTTTGCATACCAGCATGCTCCGCGGTAGTATTCTCCTCTTCCGTCCTGGCCATCTACAGCGTTCCATGTGTGAGGCAGATCTACTTTTGCCCAGTCACAAGGAAGTTCCTGCGGAAGTCCGACATTTTCTTTTTGAAAATACCAGTTTTTATTTAATTCCATTACAGTTCTCATGATATCTTCTCCTTTTCCTATCAATTTGTTTTATCATAGCATATCCGATTTTTCCGTTCAATCAACAATCATGGACATTCCGTTTTGAAACCGACACTTTTCCTATATCTGTTGTTTTTCTTCTATTTTTCTTTGTCGTTTTCCTTTCTTTGTGTTATGATTTACAAATAAACCATTTTTGAATGTTTATAGAAAGGTGTTTTTATGCAACAGGAAAAATTACATCGAAAGAGAGCTTACTCCCAAAAAGTACTAAAGGAAGCTCTGCTCAAATTACTGGTCGACCAGCCGCTCTCCAAGATTACCGTACAGAAGCTCTGTGAGACTGCCGACGTCAACCGCACTACATTTTATTCGAACTTTGAAGATATCTTTGCATTATATCGGCAGGTCCAGGACGATTTTCTCGAACAGATGGCACTGTTTACCCAACAGCAGAAACCTTATGCGGACAACCGTGCACTGATCTGTGATATCTTTCGTTTTCTCTATGAAAATATGGACTCCTGCCGTGTACTGATCCTTCATTCGGAAGATGCATTTCTCGAGCGTCTGTTCGCACTGCAATACGATGTCAGTCGCACTTTGATGCAAGAAAGCTGCGATGCATTTGATCCGGACTCTTTTGATTATCTCTATACGTTCCGCGTCTGCGGAATCATTGGAATCATCCGGAAATGGTTCCACGATGGGCTAAAGATTCCTTATGAACAGATTGCTGACTATGCGATCCAATCTTCGGATGCACTCCTCTACTCATGGAAGGAGGCTCATAGAAGCAATGACTAACTTTCACAGACGAATATTTCAGACAGGAATTGTGCTTCTTGTCTTCCTGCTGCTCCTGCTTTTCTCTTTTCAGCAGCAGAAAAAGCAATCTTCGGGAACAGATGAAACTGCAAAAGCTCCTATTTCTGACACTGCTTTTAAACTGAATACCGTTGTTACTGTAACGCTCTATGACTCTACAGATGAGAAACTGCTTGCGGAAGCGATCAATCTCTGCGACAAATACGAAAATCTGTTCAGCCGCACACTCCCGACAAGCGAGCTCTACCAGCTCAATCATGGTCTTCTTCCACAGGAAGACAGTTTTTTCTGTATCTCACCGGAGATGACGGAACTGCTCACTGCCGCTCTCTCCTACTGTGAGAAATCTGGCGGAGCCTTCGACATCACCATTGGTCCGGTCTCTGCTCTGTGGGATTTTACTTCTGAAGAAAAGGTGGTGCCGTCGGATGCCAAGATCTCTGCTGCACTTCCGCTGGTAGATTATCGAAAGGTCATTGTAAAAGAAAACCGTGTCCGGTTTTTGCAGGAGGGAATGCAGCTTGACCTGGGAGCGATCGCCAAAGGCTACATCGCTGACAAAATAAAAGAATTTCTGTTAGAGCATGGGGTAACAAGCGCCGTAATCAACCTTGGTGGAAACGTCCTCTGTGTCGGAGAAAAGCCGGATGGAGATGCTTTCGGAATCGGAATCCAAAAGCCTTTTGCAAAACGAAGTGAGACCGTGTCGACAATCCAGGTGCGGGACAAATCCATTGTCTCCTCCGGGATCTACGAGCGTTCTTTTGAAAAAGGCGGCAAGTTCTACCATCACTTGTTAAATCCAAAAACGGGATACCCTTATGACAACTCACTTGTGTCCGTCACAATCCTGTCCGAAAAATCCGTAGATGGAGATGGACTCAGCACTGCCTGCTTTTCCCTTGGTCTCGAAAAAGGTATGAAATTCATCGAAGATCTTCCGGATACAGAGGCAGTATTTATTACGGAAGATTACAAACTCCATTACAGCAGCGGTTTTCCACGATCGTAAAATCATAACAAAAGAGAATCACCCACAGAAGATCCGTACATGATTGATCTTCTGTGGGCGATTCTCTTATTCTTTTTACATCTGTTCCAGCAAATCACAAATACGCTCCACAGCATCTGCCGGTACAGTATTTTGTTGATTTTCGATCATCCTTCCTGCCGGTCTTGTATTTTTCATCAGTTTCCGCCCCGCAAGCAACTGATCTTCGATCATATGGGGAGCAAGACACATGCCATGTTTCTGGAAAAATATGCGGTTTCTTGTCTCACACCCCGGAATCGGTGTCAGATGGATCAACGGTATTCCGATCACAGCCGCTTCGGTGGAGGAAAGTCCTCCCGGCTTCGAATAGAGAACGTCACATGCCCGCATATAGGTTGCCATCTGGTCAGTACTTCCTATAATAGAAATATTTTTATAACCGGCATAGCGCTTGCGAAGCTTCTTCTCCAGCTTCTTGTTCCTTCCACAGATCACCACCGCCTGCTCCACCTCTTCCAGCGCTTCTCGCATCAAATCCAGCAACTGTTGGATTTTCCCGGCACCGATGCTTCCTCCTGCTACGAGATAGTAGATGCCGTCCTCGCTCATCCCAAGCTTCTCTCGCGCCTGCTGCTTCGTTTCCTTGGAACAAAATGTCTCATCTACCGGAATGCCAAATGCGCGAAGCTTCTGTTTCTTTACCCCTTTTCGGACAAATTCCAGTTCTAACTCCTCATGGGGGATCACATAATAATCACACTCCGTCTCCCCGGTAAAAGGAATACAGGTGTAGTCCGTCGCCACATAGACCGACTTCGGACAATTCCACCCTTTTCTTTTTAAGTAGGAGATCATCTCCGCAGGGTACAGATGCGGCATCACAATGGCATCGTAAGACTTCTGTTCCAGATACTTTGCCAGATGCCTTGCCACAAGGCTGTTCGCATAATAAACCGGAGATCTGCCGGGCAGTCTGCTTACAAATGCCCCGAGCTTATACAGCATCCCAAATGCCCGCGGATGCTTCTGGACCAATTTTACATAAGCTCCACCTACCGCTCCTGCAACGCGCTTTCCGGACAGTTCAAATGGATTTAAAAAGACCGCCTGATGTCCTCTCCGGATCAGTTCTTTCTGGATGGATCTGGCAGCAGAATTATGTCCTCCACCGGTATCACAAGACAAAATCAGTACATTCATAATAGTTTCACCTTAATTTCCTCTCTTTCTTCCCGGCAAAGCATCAGCTTGCCAAGTACCAGCGCAGAGATCAGAATCATTCCCAGGCTGACGTAAGAATTTTTTCCAAAAAACAATACGAGAATCGTCGCAAAAAGATACGTCGCAAATGTCTTATGATAATTTGGCGTGATCACAATCACAAAGGAGAATAAGAGAAAACAACATGCCAGCAGCAGCACTGGTTTCATATATGGATAGAGTCCGAGCAGCACCCCGAAAGAAACTGCAATCCCTTTTCCTCCACGAAAACGATGAAATACCGGGAAAATATGTCCGGCAACCGGTGCTGCCAGCACAAACGTAATCCAGATATCTGCCCCCGGCAGTCCATGCATGTAAGCATACACCGGCAAAATTCCTTTTAAAAGATCGCACAACAACGTGCAGATGCCACACCATATTCCTCCATTTAGAAATGCATTTGTCGTTCCGGGATTCCCGTCAATCGTATCTTCCGTCACATCTTTCTGGCAGAATAGCTTCCCAAACACCTTTGCATATAACACACTCCCGGAAACATACCCGATCATCGTATAAAATATTCCCCGTCCCATTGTCCACCTCGTTGTATAAATCTTTCCCATTTACTCCTTTGCATCTGTTTCCACATTCTTTTTACAGATCTGTATCTACGCCTCTTCGTCCAATATCTTCTGAATCGTATTTTTCACCAGTTCAAAGGCGATTGGATTCATACCGCTGTTGATCACGATATCTGCAGTACTCCTTGTCGGTTCTACATAGAGATAATGCATCGGTTTGACAGTTGTAAGATACTGCTCCACAACGCCTTCCATATCGCGCCCACGCTCTTTGACATCACGAATAATCCTGCGGAGAATTCTCTCATCTGCATCGGCCTCTACATACACCTTGATATCCATCAGATCTCTCAGCCGTTCGTCTGCCAGGACAAGGATTCCTTCTAATAAAATTACTTTCTTTGGCTCTACAGTCACAACTTCGCTTGACCTTGTGTGAAGTGTGTAGTCATAGGTCGGACACTGTATCGTCTTTCCTTCTTTTAACTCCTGCAGCTGTCTGACAAGCAGCTCTGTCTCCATCGCATCCGGATGGTCATAATTCGTCTTACGGCGCTCTTCCAGCGGAATATCACTTTGATCCCGGTAATAGTTATCATGGTAGAGCACTGCCACATCGTCTTTAAATTCTTTTTTTAACTTTCTTGTGAAGGTGGACTTTCCAGATCCGGTCCCACCTGCAATTCCAATAATGATCGTCTTCATCTCTTTTACCTATATCCTATTTTTCTTATTTGCAACCTTGGCGCTTTTATTATACAATTCACAGGAAATACCGTCAATCCTTTCCCCTCTGCTTTTTATTCCCGCTTCTCTGCAATCTCAGAATCAAACACTCCTCCAAGAAGCTCTGCAACCTCCTGCATCCGTTCTTCTTCCATGCCAGAATAGTTGAGTACCAGCACATGTTCGTACCGCTTCTGCTCTTCGATACAAAACTCCGACAGACAGCAAAGATGAATTCCCCTATCTTGTGCCCGCCGCTTCACTTCCGCATCGGGAAGCTCTGTATGAAGTTTTACGAGCAGATGCGTGCCCGTCTCCATTCCGACAATTTCTTCCACCGGAATGGTCGGTGTGCATTCAATTGCATGCTTCAACTTTTCTCCCTGACTTAGATAATACTTACGCAGCCGGTTCAGATGGCGGTCAAAATACCCATCACGCAAAAATCTTGCCAGTGTATGCTGTTCCAGATTCGACGAAGTATTCGAAAAAAAGTTTGCCGAGTTCACATAACGTTCCAGAAGCTTTGGCGGCAGCACCATATAGCTGATCCGGATCCCGGGACTTAATGTCTTACTGAACGTATTCATATAAATAACACGCCCGCTTGTATCCAGACCAAAAAGCGCCGGAATCGAATGCCCGTTATAGCGGAACTCGCAGTCGTAATCATCTTCTATAATATAATGTTCTTCCGATTCCTCCAGCCACTTCAGCAATTCCTGCCTGCGTCTTGCAGACATCACCGTCCCAAGCGGATAATGGTGTTCGGGCGAGGTATGGACAACTGTTGCCTGGCTGCTTCGCAGACTTCCCATATGAATTCCGTTTTCCGCCATAGCCGTCCAAGTCCACTTTACTCCGAGTTCTTCATAGATCAGCCGGATTTTTCTGTATCCGGGATTTTCCACCGCATACACTGCATGTTCCGGAAGCAGCCCGATCAATTTTGAATACAAATACTCAATCCCGGTTCCGATCACAATACAGTCCGGGGATACTACCATGCTTCGGTTGTGATACAAATATTTTGCAATCTCATACCGAAGTTCCGGGCTTCCGAGAAATTCTCCACGCATGATCAGATGCAGATTGTAGTCCCCAAGCACCTGTCGCATGACTTTCGTCCACATCGAAAATGGAAATTTCTCGTATACTGTTGTATTTGAGGCAAAGTCTGCCACCCATTTTTCTTCTTTTTCCGGAGTCGGATCGGGGATTGTAATCTTCTGGTACCTTAAAGGTGAATCAAAATCAGATACCACATAATATCCACTCCGCTCCCTCGACTGCAGGTATCCTTCCATCTGCAGCTGTTCATACGCATTGATCACGGTCCGCACACTGATTCCATTTTCCTTTGCAAGTTGTCTTTTTGACGGCATTTTTTCACCCTCTGCAAGTTTTCCGTTCAAAATATCTTCCTTCAGACATTGATACAAATATTCATATTTCGACTTTCCGTCTCTCTGTTCCAAATCATAAATAAGCAAAATCTGGTCTCCTATAAAAACATTTTTTTGGTTATTTCAAGGTATCAGTTTCTATTGTAGACTAAGGGCAGACAAAAGTAAAGCGCTGGTGACAGCAATTGATTTTGAATTGAATTTTGGAGGTAATTTTTATGAACAATCAAAAACATACATTAAAAGAACATTATGGATTATTTATCGGAGGACAATGGAGAGACGCTTCAGACAAAGCAGTCTATACGAGTACCAATCCGGCAAACGGAGAAATTCTTGCACAGTGTGCACAGGCAACAAAAGAAGATGTGGATGCTGCTGTGGCGGCAGCATGGAAAGCTTTCCCAGAGTGGAAGACACAGACAAAAGAGGCTCGCGCACTTATCTTAGAAAAAATCGCAGACCGCATTGAAGAAAATAAAGAATGGCTGGCACAGGTGGAAACGATGGACAACGGAAAACCGATCCGCGAAACTTCCACGATCGATATTCCTTATTCCATCCGCCATTTCCGCTACTACGCAAGTTTGATCCGCACAGATGAAGGAACCGCCTCTGTTTTAGACGGCAATATGATGAGCCTTGTGCTCCGCGAGCCAATCGGCGTCGTCGGACAGATCGTGCCGTGGAATTTCCCATTCCTGATGGCAGCATGGAAGCTCGCTCCTGCAATCGCAGCCGGCGACTGTATCGTATTTAAACCTTCTTCTGAGACATCGTTAAGTATGCTTGTATTTACAGAATTGATCCAGGATCTGCTCCCGGCAGGTGTACTAAACCTTATCACTGGTTCTGGTTCAAAATCAGGTCAGTACCTTCTCGAGCATCCGGGACTTAGCAAGCTTGCTTTCACCGGATCCACAGAGATTGGAAGGGACATTGCTGTTGCCGCTGCCGAAAGACTCATCCCGGCCACACTGGAACTGGGCGGAAAAAGTGCTAACATCATCTTTGACGACTGTAACTGGGATGCAGCCATCGATGGCGTACAGCTTGGTATTCTCTTTAATCAGGGACAGGTATGCTGTGCCGGATCCCGCGTCTTCGTACACGAATCGATTTACGACCGGTTTGTCTCAGAGCTTGTGACTGCATTCCAGAAAGTAACTATCGGCGATCCGCTGGATCCTGAGACACAGATGGGATCTCAGATCAGTAAGCGACAGGCAGAGAAAATCTTATCCTGCATCGAATCTGCGAAACAGGAAGGGGCAACCATCGCATGCGGCGGTCACTCTTATACCGAACATGGATGTGAGAAAGGAAACTTCATCCAGCCGACATTGATCACAGACGTTACCAATGATATGCGTGTTGCACAGGAAGAAATCTTCGGACCAGTAGCTGTCGTGATTAAATTTCAGACAGAAGAAGAAGTCATTGCCCTTGCAAATGATTCCGACTATGGTCTTGGCGGAGCTGTCTGGACAAAAGATATCCACCGTGCCCTGCGCGTCGCAAGAAGTATTGAGACTGGCCGTATGTGGATCAACACATACAATCAGATTCCGGAAGGCGCTCCATTTGGAGGCTACAAACAATCCGGCATCGGTCGCGAGAATGACAAGGCAATTCTCGATGCTTACAGCCAGCAAAAGAATATTATGATCAATCTAAACGACAGCCCAAGCGGATTTTATCCGGCATAATATGGGGATGATAGTTCCCTCCTTAAAATAATTGATAAAACTTCTCATTCCCAAAAAGCGACAGAAGGATACACCTGACCTGTGTATCCCCCTGCCGCTTTTTACTTTTTCTATGATGAGACTAATAGCTCAAACCAAATCCTGACCGATAGTAATTACCATCTTCATCGCAGTATGCGTAACTTCCGCCCTTCACGTTCGCCAAAATCTCCGGATCGATATATGCATCTTTGTCATATCCCGGAACATCATTTGGAGAAACACATACTTCCCGCATAACGCCATCCAGTTCCTTTTCTTCGATGCGAATCACCTCTGGAGAAGATACCATTGTCAGGCTCATCTTTCCAGTTGGATTGTACGCTCCGGAGAGAACATCCATCTGTGCTCCCAGCGCATTCTCCATCGCCACCGGACTGACCGTATACTGGAACGTGAGTCCGTCAACATATGGTTCTAACTTATCAAGGATCCACGGATTACATACTACGCAGGTCGCAATCACTTTTCCTCCATTTTGATGAACCATTTCTGCAAGCTTCGGAATCTCTGATACCCCTTTCAATGTCGTGATCGGAACCATCTTTCCAGTTTTCTTCTGGCTTTGGTTGACTTCTCTTTCCTCAAACAATTCTTCATCTACCATCTCGATCACCGGCATTGCATACTGGCGAAAGACCATTCCGTTGCTGATTGGCCACACGTGCAGATATGCGTAATCAGCTTCTTTTGGATCATCTATCACGCAGAATCCTCTCTCTGTGAACAACTCCTTCAGTCGCGCTGCAAATGCTTCTTCATCTCCCTTTCCTCCTACGGCAGCGCCCATGGCCTGCGCAAGAGCTGCTCCCGGATCCACTCCTTTGAAGCATGCAATGTAAACTTTTTTGCCCTGTTCCATCGGAAGTACGTTTGCATGATTTTTTGCCAGAACGACTGCCTTCTGATTCGCTTTATATGCCGCCTGTTTCGCATCGTGCAGATTCTCCTCCCGAACCTTGTCTGCATGATCCGGATCCAGATATGGATTGTCCACCCGTCCTACGCGGAACAGACTAAGTAATCTGTGATAATTAGCGCGATCCAACTCTTCTTTTGCAAGATAGCCTTCTTCCACTGCCTTTACGATATTTTCAGAGTCTGAATTTCCTCCGATTACATCTGTTCCGGCAGAAATCGCCTTCGCATACCGCTGCGGTACTGTAAGTTCTTCCACCCCGTATGTCTGTACCGTCGTAATTCCTGAATCTGAGTTTACATATCCTTCAAATCCCATTGTCTCGCGGGCAAGATCTGTGATCAGTTCTTTGCTGTAAGTAGAACCAACCGTCTCACGCGAAGTCAGTCTTCCGCGATAATACTGCTCTTTGCTGCGGCTATCTGCACAGATTCTGGAATAATCCGGCATGATTGCCGATGCTTTCAGATCAAAAGCAGCCTGAAATGGCGGCAGGTGATATTTTTCCATCGATCCCTCCGTCGGATAAAGTCTCCACTGCCCGATCGGCATATGTGGCTCAAATCCATTCTCTGCCGGTCCATCTCCCGGGAAATGCTTCACCGTGATCACGACAGATCCTTCGTTGAGGCCATCTTCTCCATTCTGATATCCACGAACCAATTCTTTGATGATTCCGCAAGTGATATCCGTACGTTCCCCGTATGTCCCACTATTGCGAGGCCATCTTGGATCTGTCGCCACATCTACCTGAGGACCATACATAATGTTTTGCCCTGCTGCCTTCATCATCTTGCGATCCGTATCCGCCATCTCATATACAAGATCAAAATTACCATCTCCCATCACGGCTGCACCGATTCCGAGGAAATCCGGATAACCGATATTGATTGGATTCGTATGCAGAGAATACGGAATCGCCACGCCATCCTGACATGCCTCATACTCCAGCATCTGTGTCCCTAAATTGTGGTAAAGTGCACTCATACCCGCTTCTGCACGCATATCGCCCCTGTACACTCCGCCCGTCAGTTTCCGTTCCAGTACGTCCGCATCACTGACATTCATCGTGACACCAGGAAGAAACGAAGGTCCCTCTTTCTCTTCTGGATTAAACCGCTTGAAAATCTTCGATGGAATGATCTCTCCCTTCTCATCTTTTGCCTCCTCGCGCGTCATCACCATCGGGGAATTCCACAATGTATTCAGCACCAGACCTGCCTGCTGATCTAACCGTAAGTGCGCAACCATATCTTTGGCGCGTGTCTCATGATCCAGTCTCCAATCCTTGTACAGTGACAGTTCTCCAGAATTGTCCATATCTTTAAAAAACAATCCATCTTTCACAATCACCCCACATGTCGTCACACCGATTGTCGGTCCATTTTCGTTTTCAAAAAATACTGGTTCCAGGTAAACATCATTGATCTGTTCTCCCTCTTCCAGCTGGTATGGTGCAGGAATATACCCGTCTTTCATTTTCTGTATTTCCTCTGCCGCTAATTTTCTTTTTATCATCCACATGTTCTCCTTATCTATTTCTGCTAATTATTGATACAGAACTCTTTCATGATTATACCATAGCCTTTGCACAAAAATCTAGGGATCTTTTCGCCTCGGCGAAGGCTCATATCCCGCCTGACGCAAAGCTGCCGCATTCAATCGCGCTTCCACCTGTTTCTGCTCTTCTTTACTTAACTGTTCCAAGTCGATCTCTTTATCATCCATCACAAGGATCTGTCTTACTTTCACTTTTCTTTTCTCTCCCCGCGTTTCTTTCCAAAAGATATGCAGCGCAGCCTGTCCCGCATGCGAGGTTGTCTGTTATTTTTCTCTCTTTTTGCATATATAATCAAGAGAAGGAGTGATCGCACATGAAAATCGGCGCATTATACGTCCGTGTCAGCACACATAATCAGGATGAATTATCTCCCGATGCACAAATCCGGCTCGGGAAAGAATTTGCCAAAAAAAATAATATCACCATCCCGGAAGAATACATCTTTATGGAAAGCGTCTCCGGAAGAAAAGCAGAAAAGCGCCATGATTTCCAGCGGATGATTGGTCTTGCCAAGACAAAGCCTCGTCCCTTTTCTGTCATCATCGTCTGGAAATATAGTCGTTTTGCCCGCAATCAGGAAGAATCCATCGTCTATAAATCATTGCTTCGCAGACAGTGCGGGATTGATGTCCTAAGTGTCTCTGAACCACTGGTAGACGGTCCTTTCGGCTCTCTGATCGAACGGATCATCGAATGGATGGATGAATACTATTCCATCCGTCTCTCGGATGAAGTAAAGCGAGGAATGACCGAAAAAGCACTGCGCGGCGGATATCAGGCGCGACCGCCACTCGGATATAAGATTACCGAGCGTGGAAAACCTCCGGTGATCGTCCCAGAGGAAGCTGCCATCATCCGGATCATCTTTCAGAAGTATGTGGAAGAATGTTGTGGATGCTTTGAAATTGCAAGATTTTTGAATCAACTCGGGTATAGAACTTCCCGGAAGGAACCTTTTGAGCGGAGATCGATCGAGTATATCCTGCAAAACCCAACCTACTGCGGCATGATCCGCTGGAATCGGACGACAAGCGAGACAAATGAAATCAAAGAGGAGAAAGACTGGATCATTGCCAATGGGCTGCACGAAGCGATCATCAGCAAAGAATTGTTTGACCGCGCCCAGCAGCGATTGCATTCTGCCCACATGCCAAAAGGAGCCCGCCCTTCCTCTACTTACCACCACTGGCTTGGCGGGCTCTTAAAATGTCCGGTATGCGGCCGCACTATGATCGCCAAAACGATGTATCGGAAATCCAATGGAGAAGCCTATTCCTATTTTGTTTGTTATGGTGTCATCAAGGGCAAATGTACTGCCAAAAACAGTGTCAGTTCTCTTCTATTGGAGCCCGTTGTCCTTCAAGCATTGCAGGATGTTTTCCACACAAAGGAAATCACTTATATGAAAAGGGAACCGACACGAAAACAAGAAATGGTTGATGAGCGAAAACTCTTATCCGAACAGTTAAAGCAATTGGAACAAAAAGAAAAGCGAATCAAGGCAGCCTATCAAAACGGCATTGATACTTTGGACGAATACAAAGAAAACAAAGAGCTCCTTAGAAATGAGCAGAAACAGCTGGAACTACGTCTCAGCGATTACCAGCCTTCTTCGCCGGCAAATTTTCCCAAAAAAGAGCAAGCCTGCCAGAAGCTTCACACCATCTGCGATGTGCTTTTTTCTGAGACCTTTTCAGATTCACAGAAGAACGAGGTACTCAGAAGTATTATCCAAAAAATGGTTTATGACAAACCGCAGGATGTCCTTACGATTTACTACCATCTCCCAGATTCGTAAAATACTGTGGCTGCCGGCTTTTCAAGTCGTTTGCATGTCGCTTCCATAAGGATGACCCAATGGGGATCGAAAGCGCTTGGAGACCAAGGCTATTCCCCAATCGAAATTCTCCGTTATTATTACGGTGACAATATGTATATCAATACCGCACAGGAGATTTCCGGCATCCCTTCTTCCTGGCCGGGATATGTGTTAGAAAACGGCTCTTCCGGCAATAAAGTGCGACAGATGCAGGAGGAATTAAATGTCATTGCAGGTGCTTATCCGGCCATTCCGAAGATCACCGTAGATGGCATCTATGGACCAGCCACCGCTGCATCTGTAAAAAAATTCCAATCGGTCTTCGGTCTTCCGGCAACAGGAACCGTAGACTATCGGACATGGTATAAAATCTCCGAGATTTATGTTGGTGTTTCCCGTATCGCAGAACTGGTGTAGCAATAGCAGAACTGGTCACGGAATTGTTCTGACTCCGTGATCAGTTTCGCTTCTCTGCGCGAAGGCGCACCCCTTGTCCCATTCCCGGTTCCTTTCCATTCAGAACGTATTTCTTTAATGCTCTCTGCAAAGAAGTATGTTCTGGATATTCCTCTTTTTGTTCGCAAATTACCCCAAACACCCGCTGTTCCGCCTGACGGAACGGATAGACAATCCCATAATTTTCAAATAGCCCCATAAATTTTATAATATTGGAATCTTCTCCTAACAGCTCCTTTAATTTCGGGGAAACCAACCAGGACTCACAGACAAATGCCTCGAATGTTTCCTGAAAAAAATTTTCTGCCCGCTCGAAGGCGTCCATGCATGTCTCTATATCTAACCTTCCATCTTCCGGTATATGTACATTTAAAACTTTTGTTCCTTCCGGTAAGGTATACTTCTCCGTCTCAATCGCTTTCTCCAGACGGATTGGTTCAAACTGAAGTCTGCCAAGCCGGAAGATCTTTAATTCCAGCGGAAGGCTCAGCCACTCACACTCCGTCAGTCCACAAATACCATACTTTTTTTTGCATTCCTCATTCCAAATCCGGAAATCGGAAAACGTATCAAAATAAACCTGGTCAGCAATTCCTTTCTCCTGAAAGGTTTCATATACTTCCACTGCCATGCGGATATAAAGGACAAGTGCAAACACATGCCAGTTTTCTTCCTCTTTTAAGCGGGCAAAAAACCTCTTTTTGTCTTCTTGAAACTCTCTTTTGTAACTGGTATACACCGTATCCTCTATGGAAAACTGTTCTACCTGCTGTATGGATGCTTCATCCATTCCGATCTTTTCACAAAATTCTCGCATTGTCATCTATCTTTCCCTCTCTTTTCCGTATCTATTTTTTGATTGCCCCCTCTTCATCCAAATGCTACAATAAATCTGAACTTACAACTTTTATGCGAAAGGGGTGTTTCTTCTATGGAACATGCAATCCATAACATTTCACCGATTTATAACAGTGACTCACAAATATTAATCTTAGGGAGTTTCCCTTCTGTCAAATCCCGAGAAGCACAGTTCTTCTATCATCATCCACAGAATCGCTTCTGGAAGCTGTTGGCAGCGCTTTCTCATGAGGATGTTCCGGTTACGATTGCAGACAAGAAAGCATTTCTTTTCAGGAACCATATTGCAGTATGGGATGTCATCGCCTCCTGCGAGATTGAAGGTTCCAGTGACAGCAGTATCCGTAATGTGATCCCAAATGACATCTCCAGGATTCTGCGGGATGCTCCGATTCGGCAGATCTACACAAACGGCGGTACTGCCTTTAAGCTTTATGAAAAATACTGTCTGCCTCTCACCAGACAAAAAGCGATCCGGCTCCCTTCTACCAGTCCTGCCAATGCGGCATATTCTCTGGAACGACTGATCTTAGAATGGTCTGTATATCTAAAAGAGACATTGGAATAATTAGTTCCAGTGTCTCTTTTTTCCTCCCAATATTCCTCAGCAGATCATCAATCTACCTTAGAGTACCCGTAGCTGTTTACAATTGCTTCCACCGGTCTTCCCTCTTTGCACAGCGGACAATCATGAGGAGCATATGCCCGGTAATCCGGAACATCGCTGCTCGTAAAAATTGTATTGATCTTCATTCCCGCAATTTTTGTCACAGCGCTGAAAATAGAGCAGATTCCACAGACACTGCCTCCATAGTACAGCACGGACTCAATCGCTTTGGAAATGGTCTTCCCTGATGTCACTGAGGCAGCCAGTATCAATACCTGCTGATTTTTGATCATCCGCTGCTTGTTATCCCGGAACACGATCTGTCCTGCCTGATGAAATTCCGGCGTGATTACAGAAATATTGTTTTTACTGCTCATGGACATCGTGGTACTGTCCGACAAAATCTCTGCCAGAAATGTTCCAATTACTTCCGTCTCATCCAGACAGACGATCGTATCGACCATAGTTGTCGTCAAATATTCCTTTGCAAGTTCTTTCGCCGCTTCGCGGGCATTGTTGTGCCGTGTCTTCACTGTAGACATATCAATATAGGTATTGATGTGTGAATTTCCCGTCGCAAAATGTCCTTGCAGGATTTTGATACGCGCCTTTGGATTCTTAGATGAACGTAAATCTTTCAACTTTAATTCCATTGTGCTTCCCTCCCAAACACTATTTTGTCAGATTTCTTTTATCAATACTCTTATATTAGCACAATTTTTATATTCTTGCACCTAGAACTTTTTTACATTTTACTAAACTGCCGGATTTCTACACGATTCCCTGTGCATTCATTGCATCTACTACTTTCTCAAAGCCTGCAATATTGGCACCTGCCACATAATTTCCTTCCACACCGTATTTTTTCGCTGCGTCTGTCATATTGTGGCAAATGTTGATCATGATTCCTTTCAGCTTGCTGTCCACCTCTTCAAAGGTCCAGCTTAACCGCTCGCTATTCTGGGACATCTCAAGCGCAGATGTGGCAACTCCGCCTGCATTGGCTGCTTTTCCCGGTGCAAAAAGCACACCATTCTTCTGAAGATATTCGGTAGCTTCCATTGTCGTCGGCATGTTTGCTCCTTCCGCCACCGCGATACAGCCATTTGCTACAAGCATCTTTGCATCTTCCAGATGCAGTTCATTCTGTGTTGCACATGGAAGAGCGATATCAACCTTCACTGACCATACTCCGGTTCCTTCCTGATACTTCGCATTTGGGCGATATTTTGGATATTCCGTCAGACGCTCCCGCTTCACTTCTTTGATCTCTTTTAATGCTGCTACGTCAATTCCGTCCGGATCATACACCCATCCGGTAGAATCGCTGACCGTCACAACTTTTGCCCCGAGTTCCTGTGCTTTTTCTGTCGCATAGATCGCCACATTTCCCGCACCTGACACTGCTACAGTTTTCCCTGCAAGTTCGATTCCGTTGAGTTTTAACATTTCCTCTGTCAAATATAACAGACCATATCCGGTTGCCTCTTTTCTTGCAAGAGATCCCCCGTAACTTAATCCTTTTCCAGTCAGCACGCCTTCATATACACCACGGATTCTCTTGTATTGTCCAAACAGATACCCGATCTCTCTTGCTCCTGTTCCGATATCTCCGGCAGGTACATCGGTATCGGCTCCAATATATTTACATAATTCTGTCATAAAACTCTGGCAGAATGCCATCACTTCCCGATCTGATTTCCCTTTTGGGTCAAAATCAGATCCACCTTTTCCTCCGCCAATCGGAAGTCCGGTCAGAGAGTTTTTAAATACCTGCTCGAATCCTAAAAATTTGATGATCCCAAGGTTGACAGATGGATGCAGACGAAGTCCTCCCTTATACGGTCCGATCGCGCTGTTGAACTGCACGCGGTACCCAGTGTTCACCTGTACCTGTCCTTTGTCATCTACCCACGGCACCCGGAATTTAAACTGTCTTTCCGGCTCTACCAATCTCTCGAGAAGGGCTTCTCTTCGGAACTTCTCTTCATTTGCTTCTACTACAATTCTGAGAGATTCCAGCACTTCCTTTACCGCCTGATGAAATTCCGGCTCCGCCGGGTTCTTTCTCACTACTAACTCAATGACTTCATCTACATATGACATCTTCATTACCTCCTCAGATATAAAATCAGCCGCACAGAAAAACTCCTGCGCGGCCTCATTGCCTTGTTTACTTTGACATTATAATGTTATGCTCTGTAAAAGTCAAGCAATTTTTCACTTTGACTTTCCTCTTCGTTATTTATTTGAAGTATGCAACACCAGATTCGAAGATCTTCAGATCTTGTTCTCCGTAAATATTGACTGCAACCGATTTTCCTCTTCGTTCTGAGTGAGCCATCTTACCAAGCACACGTCCATCCGGACTTGTGATTCCTTCGATCGCACAGTAAGAACCATTTGGATTCCATTCCTCATCCATTGTCACTGTGCCATCAAGATCACAGTACTGTGTTGCCACCTGACCGTTTGCGAAAAGTTGTTTTAATACCTCTTCGGAAGCTACAAAGCGACCCTCTCCATGAGATGCCGGATTTGTGTAAACTCCGCCAAGTTCTGCCTGCTGCAGCCATGGTGATTTATTTGTTACGACTTTGGTGTATACCATCTTGGAAATATGGCGTCCGATTGTATTGTATGTCAATGTCGGAGAATTCTCTGTCTGTCCACAGATTGTTCCGTATGGCACCAGACCAAGTTTGATCAATGCCTGGAATCCGTTACAGATACCAAGTGCAAGTCCGTCACGCTCATGCAATAATTTTTCCACTGCTTCTTTTAACTTCGCATTCTGGAATGCTGTTGCGAAGAATTTTGCAGAACCATCCGGCTCATCTCCGGCGCTGAATCCACCTGGGAACATGATCATCTGTGACTGTGCGATCGCCTTCTCAAACTCTGCTACAGAGTCACGGATATCTTCTGCATTTAAGTTCTTGAATACTTTTGTGATCACCTTTGCCCCTGCACGCTCAAATGCCTTCTTACTGTCGTACTCACAGTTTGTACCTGGGAATACTGGAATGAAGACTGTAGGCTGTCCAATCTTATGTGTGCAGATATGGATATCACTTGTACGATACAGTCCGTTTTCGATCACTGCTTTTTCAGATGCCGGCTGCACATCGATGTTCTGCATCTTTTGTTTTTCTTCTGAAACAGTCGGGAATACGCTTTCCAAAGTTCCTTTCCATGCAGTCACTGCTTCATTCAAACTAAGCTGCATCTCTCCATAGGAGATTGTGTCGTCTGCTGTCACTTCTCCAAGGATTGTATAAGAAATAGAAAGTTCTTCAAGTCTTTCTGCCGGTACTTCTGCAATCAGATCCCCGAATGCCGGTGCAAACAGTTCACGCTTATCAATTGTTTCTTCCAGTTTTACACCCATGCCATTTCCAAATGCCATCTTACTTACCGCTGCTGCAATTCCGTGTCTGTCCAGCGCATAGGCAGAAACAATCTTGCCACTGTGGATATCTTCTGCAAATTTTGCATACTGATCTTTTAAGCTTGCATATACTGGAAGTTCATAGTGATCCTGTTCCATCCGAAGCCATACTAACTTATTTCCTGCTTTCTTAAGCTCTGGTGTAATGATCTCATGATCGTGTGCCACATCCACTGCAAAAGAAACTAATGTTGGCGGAACATCAATATCCTGGAACGTTCCGGACATGCTGTCCTTTCCACCGATTGACGGCAGTCCCAGACCAAGCTGTACATCATATGCACCGAGCAACGCTGCAAACGGCTGGCTCCATCTCTTTGGATCTTCTGTCATTCTGCGGAAGTATTCCTGGAATGTAAGACGGATCTTACTGTAATCTCCACCATTTGCCACGATTTTTGCAACGGATTCTACCACTGCATAGACTGCTCCGTGATATGGGCTCCAAGTAGATAAATATGGATCAAATCCATAGCTCATCATTGTCACAGTATCACAAGTTCCTTCCTGCACCGGAAGTTTTGCGACCATACTCTGTGTCTCTGTCATCTGATATTTTCCACCGTGTGGCATAAAGACAGAGCCTGCTCCGATGGAACCGTCAAACCGTTCTACAAGACCTTTCTGCGAGCATACATTTAAATCTTTTAATGTTGCGATCCATTTTTCTTTGACATCTTTTACTTCTTCTCTTACGAAAAGGCTTCCCGCTCTGTCTGGAATTTCCACAGTAACTGCTGTTTCCTGGTGTGCTCCGTTTGTATCTAAGAATGCACGAGAAATATTGACAATCTCTTTTCCTCTCCAAGAAAGTACCAGACGTGGTTCCTCTGTCACAACTGCCACTTCCACGGCTTCCAGATTCTCTTCTTTCGCATATGCAAGGAACTGTGCCACATCTTTCGGATCTACGACAACTGCCATACGTTCCTGAGATTCTGAGATGGCAATCTCTGTTCCATCTAACCCTGCATATTTTTTCGGTACTTTATCTAAGTCTACCCGCAGACCATCTGCAAGTTCTCCGATCGCAACAGACACTCCACCTGCTCCGAAGTCATTACACTTTTTGATCAGGCAGCTGACTTCCTCTCTGCGGAACAGTCTTTGAATCTTCCGTTCTGTCGGTGGATTTCCCTTCTGTACTTCTGCTCCACATGTCTCAATAGATTCTTCTGTATGTACTTTGGAAGAACCAGTCGCACCGCCGCATCCATCACGTCCGGTACGTCCACCGAGCAGTACAATGATATCGCCCGGATCAGATGTCTCACGGATCACCGCTCTTCTAGGTGCAGCTCCTAATACTGCTCCGATCTCCATACGCTTTGCAACATAGTTCGGATGGTAAATCTCTTTGACTGCTCCTGTGGCAAGTCCGATCTGATTTCCATAAGAGCTATATCCATGGGCAGCCTCTGTCACCAGTTTTTTCTGTGGAAGCTTTCCTTTCATCGTATCTTTCACAGATACGGTCGGATCTGCCGCACCTGTTACGCGCATTGCTTGATAAACGTAAGTACGTCCTGAAAGCGGGTCACGGATTGCTCCGCCAAGACAAGTTGCAGCTCCTCCAAATGGTTCGATCTCTGTCGGATGATTGTGTGTCTCATTCTTGAAGTTGACAAGCCACTCCTCTTCCTTTCCATCTACGACCACCGGAACAACGATACTGCACGCATTGATCTCATCGCTCTCTTCCTGATCATTTAATTTTCCTTCTTTTTTGAGTTTTCTCATTGCCATCAGGGCAAGATCCATCAGACATACGAATTTGTCCTCACGCCCTTTAAAAATCTCTGAGCGGTCTTGCAGATATCTCTCATAAGTCTTTACGAGAGGTTCTTTGTAATCTCCATCTTCAAATGTAACTTCTTTTAATTCTGTGGAGAATGTTGTATGGCGGCAGTGATCTGACCAGTATGTGTCTAACACACGAATCTCTGTCATCGTTGGATCTCTGTCTTCTTCCCCTTTAAAATATCCCTGAATATGAAGGAAATCTTTGAACGTCATTGCAAGCCCGAGAGAATCATATAACTCCTTTAATTCTGTCTCCGGCATCTCTTTGAACCCGTCAAAAATCTTCACATCTTCCGGTTCCTCAAACACTGTGACAAGTGTCTCCGGCTTGTCCATCCCTGTCTCTCTGGAATCGACTGGATTGATGCAGTGACTCTTGATCGCTTCAAATTCAGCATCTGTAATCTCTCCTTCGATCACATATGTTGTTGCAGTCTTGATCACTGGTGTCTCATCTTCTTTGATAAACTGTACACACTGTACTGCTGAATCGGCTCTCTGATCAAATTGTCCCGGAAGAAACTCTACGGAAAAAACTCTGCTTCCTTCCTTCATTGGGAATTCTTCTCTGTATAAAATATCTACCGGCGGCTCTGAGAAAATACCATTGCAGGCTGTCTCAAAAGTCTCATCAGAAAGATTCTCAATATCATAGCGGTTCAGCACACGGATTCCTGTAATTGTCTGAATGCCAAGATAACTTTTTGCTTCGTGCTGTAATTCCTTTGCCTGCACAGCAAATTCCGGTCTCTTTTCTACATATACACGTTTTACACTACTCATAATATCCTCCATTTCGTCTGATACTTTCTTCTATTTGTATCCTACCACAATTCAAATCATTAGTATAATTAATATAACTTAATTTACTTATAAGAAATATTAATGCTATGATTTTTTCTTCGCTCTGCCCCGTCTCCAGAGTGCCCCGGCACCCCACAGAATTAACAGACTCCCTATGAAAATCACTCCAATCCGAATCACCATATCAAAGAAAAACCCTTCCGGCAGCATCCGGATCAGCAAATCCGTAGCCGGATCCAGCAGCCACAGATCATTGTTAAAAAAGATCTCGTGGAACAACACGAAATACTTATTGAAATCAATCGCGACCAACCCTCCAAACACTGCTGCCACCCCAAGGAACAGACCGACTGCCCATCCATACATCTGAGGTAAAATCTCTCTTAAATTTCCTTTCTGAAAAAGAATCAGCAAAACTGCTGCTGCGAAAATCACAAAGGCGACTCTGCGGATCTGTATCCCTCCGAGAAACAGTCCTTGTACATCTTCCATATGAAGCTTTTCCCGTTCATTAAAGAACATCCCTTCCTCTCCGGCGATCACAGTCTTTACTTCCAGATTTTTCCTGTCTCCTCTCAGATATGCCATCATCTCTTCAGTCACATCCATCACATCCTGCATCTCCATCTCCAGATCATCCAGTACTTGATACTTCTCATATTCCTTCTGGTACCATCCATAATCGCTATAAATTGCGATTTCAAAACTTGTGATCAACATGGCCACGATCATCGCCATTGCCGCCACCAGACCAAAAATTTTTTGCATTCTTCACCTCATCTCTCTGCCAGACATTATATCCTTCTCAAATATAGTTCCATGCTTTCTTCTTAAGTATACCAGTTTTTGGCATCGAATTCCAGAAAAATGGACTATGCTGTGTTTACTTTCTCGAAAACTTCTGTTGACATTTTCCTAAAATCCTCTTATTCTTATAAATATAAAATACTTATAAGGAGAACTAATGATGGACATCAATTACGAATTATATAAAGTCTTCTACTATGTAGCAACGACTCTCAGCTTCTCAGAAGCTTCCAAGCAGCTCTTTATCTCCCAGTCGGCAGTGAGCCAGTCAATCAAAGCTTTGGAAAAAAAGCTGGATCAGACCCTTTTCATCCGGAGTACCAAACGAGTCCAGCTCACCCCGGAAGGTGAGATCCTGCTGCGCCATGTAGAACCAGCAATGAATTTGATCAAGCGCGGAGAATCCCAGCTGATGGATTCTGCCACAACCGGAGGACAGATCCGCATCGGCGCCAGTGATACGATCTGCCGCTATTTTCTTGTCCCTTATTTGAAGCGCTTCCACAAGGAATTTCCAAACGCACATATCAAGGTGACCAACCAGACTTCCATCAAATGTGTGGAACTGCTTGAGACCGGACAAGTCGATCTGATCGTGACCAACTATCCGAACAGCTATCTCAGCAGTCTGACTACAGTCAAAAAAATCAAAAACTTTAAAGATGTTTTTATTGCCAATGAATCTTTCAGTGAACTGAAAGGGCGGAAACTCTCCCTGAAAGAACTCCTCCAATACCCGATTCTAATGCTGGACCGCAAAAGTACGACAAGTGAGTTCCTGCACAGCCTGTTCCAGCAACACCAGCTGGATCTTGTACCGGAGATCGAGCTGAGCAGTAATGATCTGTTGATCGACCTTGCAAGCATCGGGCTTGGCATCGCTTTCATCCCGGACTACTGTATTCCGCACAAATCCGACAATCTTTTTATTGTAGAAACTGATGAAGAACTTCCGACAAGACAGCTTGTCATCGCGCACAATCATCACGTGCCTTCTTCCAAGGCAGCGCTGGAATTTCTCAATTACTTTACACCACTGGAAGAAGTCTAAGGCACTGGTCTCTTCCTAAAACCTAAAAGAGCTATTGGTATCGTCTTATATATTTCTGCTCCTCATTTGGATTCCCAATCTACCATCCAAGTGAGGAGTATTTTTTCTTCTTCCCATGCTCTCTTTACATTTCCTGATCCCAAAACTTCATCATACTTTTCTCTGCAGTCTTAAGTGTCCCAATTTCATAATCATCCCACTCTCTTGGGAACACCTCCTGATACTGCCTTTCTAAAAAGCGCTCATCCAACAGCAAAATAACACCTCTGTCCTCTGCCGTCCGTATGACACGCCCGGCTGCCTGCAACACTTTATTCATTCCCGGATAGAGATAGGCGTAAGAAAACCCATTCTCCCCGTTCCGATCAAAATATTGCTTTAAAATTTCACGTTCATTGCACACTTGCGGAAGCCCTGTTCCAACTAGGAAAGCCCCGATCAGCCGTTCTTCTGTCAGATCAATTCCTTCAGAAAAGATTCCTCCCATCACGCAAAATCCAATCAGGCTTTCGCTCCGATCTTGATCAAATGCCTGGAGAAATGCCTCTCGCTTCTCTTCATCCATCGACTGTTCCTGGACAATGCAGATGACATCCTCCGTCTGATAACGCTGAAACTTCTCATATACCTCTTCCAGAAAACGATACGACGGAAAAAATGCAATGTAATTTCCTTTCTTCACCTGAAGCGCAGCTGCAATATAGGACGCAAACCGCTCATACATCTGCCCTGTTCGTCTCGTATACTTTGTACTGACATCTGTCCCAACAAACAACTTCCGCCGTTCTTTTTGAAATGGCGATGGTGCATAGACCGCATAGTCTTCCTTTTCCACACTCAAAAGCTTCTTATAGTAGCGGATTGGAAGCATCGTTGCAGAAAAAAAGATAGTACTGTTTCCTCTGGATAAATACTCCTGGAGATTCACTGCCGGATTGACACAAAATAATTTTAGAAGAAAACTGTCGTCTGTTTCCAACTCTGTATAAATGACATAGTGCTCATCCAAAATATCATAAATATTTAAGAATGCCCTCACATGAAAATACAACTCCAGTAACTGCTCCCTCACTTCCTCTGCCTCTGTTTCTTCCAAAAAACGCTCCAGTTCCGACATCAAGTTCATGAGGCTGACTGCGATATGGCCCACCGAAGTGTATTCTCGATATGACTCGCATTCTCTCTTCAGTACAAGAAACTGTTGATTACATATTTCCAGTTTTCTCGTCAATTTCCGGTCCATTCCCTTCACCAGCTTTTTCGCTGTAAGAAACTCTTCTTTATAAAGGGCGGCGCTGTACATCTCTCTGGCACGTTCCACGAGATTATGCGCCTCGTCAATCAAAAATAAGTAGTCTTCTTTTCCTCCCTCTGAAAAGAATCTTCTTAGATGGGCATTCGGATCAAACACATAATTGTAATCACAGATAACGGCATCTACCCACAGCGCCACATCCAAAGACATCTCAAAGGGGCACACTTCATGTTTTCTCGCATATTCCTCTATATTTGATCTGCTCATATCGTCTGTCGCTGTCAGCAGATCAAAAACTGCATCATTTACTCTGTCGTAATGCCCTTTGGCATATGGACACGCTTCCGGATTGCACACCGCCTCTTCGCAGAAACAGATTTTCTCTTTCGCCGTCAACGTGATCACTTTATAGCGCAGCTTCTGCTTTTTCAATGTCTGAAAGGCCTGCTCCGCTACTGTCCTTGTGATCGTCTTCGCTGTCAGATAAAAAAGCTTATCTCCCAACCCTTCTCCGACTGCTTTTACCGCCGGAAACACCGTCGCCATCGTCTTTCCGATCCCGGTAGGAGCCTGTATAAAAAGTTTCTTTTTCCTCAAAATAGTCCGATACACAGACATCGCAAGTTCCTTCTGCCCTTCCCGGTATGCATATGGAAACTGAATCTGTCGGATGGACTCTCTGGAAACTTTTCTCCACTCCATCTGAAATTTTGCCCACTTTTCATATCTTTTGATCACATCTTCCATCCAGGTTTTCAATTCTTCTATGGAAAACGTCTGCAAAAATCTCTTGATCTCTTCTGTCTCCATCTGACAATATGTCATTTGGATCCGGATCTCTTCCAGATGATTCTGTGATGCATACATATATGCATAACACTTAGCCTGCGCCAGATGCACTGCGACTGGTTCCTCGATATACTTTAACTCTCTGAGAACCCCTTTGATCTCATCAATAACAATCTCATCTTCCCGCTTAATAATTCCATCTGCCCTTCCTTCGAGACAAAGTGTGAATCCTTCGCACAAAACTTCCATTTTCAAAGGAACTTCTGCATGGTAATCCGATCCCATCTGTCTTTGGATCTTTCTGTGGATTCTTGCCCCAAGCTGCATCTGCTCTTTATCCGCTCCTGCCGTCCGCCGCTGATCAATATCTCCCTCTCTTAAAATAAACTCCACAAGATTCCGGACAGAAATCTTTACTGTTTCACTCATCCCTCTCTACCGTCTCTTTCTTATCCATGGATATTTCTATACAGGAATGGCGGCATACTCCTATCGGAATATCCCGCCACCTGTGAACTTTGATGTGATGTATTATGCAACACAAAATCTCTGAAGAACGTCTTCAAATGCTGTATCTTTTCCGTAAAAGCGAACCGTCAATACTTGCGTCAAATCAAGGCTTAACACACCGAGAATCGACTTCGCATCTATAATTCTTCTATTATGAAATATATCGATATCAAAATCACATTTTTCTGCTGTTCTTACAAAGTCTCTCACATCTTCATTTGCTGATAATCTAATCTTCCATTTCTGTTCCATTACCAACACCCCTTTCCAATGGATTGTTTGTATAGCACGGAACCCATTATGTCACCATTTTCTCAGAAAGTCAACTAGAAAACTCTCCAAAATTTGGGGAATCCGACCGTTCTTCTTTACTAAACTCCACCAAATTTGTTCGAAAACGAAGCGGAAGATTTTGATTCTGTAATGCGCGGTTCTCCCTCTCTGCAACACTGATGCTCTGGACAAATTCTTTCCACAATGCCTCATAGTCCATCTCTTCTTCTGAAAATCCACCGGCAATATTCTGAGCACTCCCAGAATCTCCCTTCATGCACATATACTGCTGCAAAAAGTAATATCTTTTCCCCTTCTCGTGAATCAGAAACACTTCATGGGTCTTGTCATAAATGACCCAGTTTTCCTGTGGAAAGCGATCTGCAAAGTGTTCTGCAATACACGGAAGTACTGCATGCTTTGGCTCAATTTTTGCAAACAGTGTCTTATTCTTTAATTCCCGAAATCTCACAAAACCTTTGTAATGATGTGCTTCGTTTGCCACCTGCCGGTACATTCCAAAAACAGCTCTGACTGCCTCATTTCCCAAATGTTCCATCAACCGATCTTTCCTAGATAATTTCTTCGCCTCGAGCATTGCACGAAATACCATCTCCGCCTTTCTTCTGTCCGCCGATAACAATGCATAAGAGATTTTCTCATAGACGTCCACCCCAAGATTTTTTTGAATCATGCGGATAACAGCAAGTGCCTTTCTTTCCTCCGCCTTACAGAAAATATATTCGCAGAACAATCGTCTTTCAAAACTATCTCCCACTTCCAGACCCGCCTCTTCCGCTGTCATTTTTCTCTTCCACACCTCATAGATGCCTGAAAAGATCCCGGTCAGGCTATCTTCACAAACGTAAATAATTCTCATCCTGCCACCTTTTCCTTTAATTCACTCTCATCCAAAACAGCTAAACATCCAAGACTTCCGTCCATCCGATTGATTTCCCGAAAATTTACATCATCAAACAATGATAACTGACGATAATTCATATTTCTGACAGAATCCGGCAAGCTCTCTTTTGTCTGAAGGAGATTTCTTGTAATATAATCCTCTTCTATCCGTACCTGACCAAACATTTTGCCATTACAAGTCAGAAAATATAGCGCTCTTTTTAATACGACTCCCATTTTCTTTAAATCTTCAAAGGAAAGGCTGCCCATTCTCCTTGCTTTTACAATACGCTCCGCTGACTTGTAACCAATCCCCGGCACTCTAAGCAATGTAAAATAATCTGCTTGGTTTACCTCTACCGGAAAATACTCTAAATGCTTCAGTGCCCAGTTACACTTCGGATCCAGTAAAACATTGAAATTCGGTTGTTGTTCATCTAACAGTTCTTCCGCCTGAAATCCATAATACCGCAAAAGCCAATCTGCCTGATAAAGACGATGCTCCCGCAAAAGAGGAGGCCCCTGCTCCCCTGCTGCCGGAAGCGCCTTATCTTCATTGACATGTACAAATGCAGAATAAAATACTCGCTTTAGATCAAACTTCTGGTACAGTGACTCTGCCACACACATAATCTGAAAATCAGTCTCTGGTGTCGCACCAACGATCATCTGAGTGCTCTGTCCTGCCGGCACAAACTTTGGCGCGCTGCGGTATAGCTGAATCTCCTGCCGATTCTCTGACATCCCATTCTGTACTAACCGCATCGGTGTAAGTATATTTTTTCTAGATTTGTGTGGGGCAAGTTGCCTGAGCCCCTCTGCTGTCGGAAGCTCCAAATTGACACTCATACGATCTGCGAGGAATCCCGCACGGGCAATCAAGCGCTCATCTGCTCCAGGAATTGCCTTCACATGAATATATCCTTGAAAGTGGAATTCATTTCGCAATTTCCAAAGTGTGGTCACAATCTGCTCCATCGTCTCGTTGGGACTTTTCCAAATTCCCGAACTCAAAAACAATCCTTCAATATAATTTCTCCGGTAAAACTCCATCGTCAGCCGGCATACCTCCTCCGGGGTAAAGGAAGTCCTTTCTACATCATTGGATGCACGATTGATACAGTATTTGCAGTCATAGATACACTCATTTGTAAAAAGAATCTTCAGAAGTGAGATACATCTCCCATCCGCAGAAAAACTGTGACAGATTCCTGCTTCCTCGCAGCTCCCGATTCCGTTTCCATCACCCCTCCGGCTCGTTCCGCTAGATGTGCATGCCACATCATATTTCGCCGCATCCGACAGAATCCTCAGCTTCTCATATAGTGACTTCTGCCCACCAAAGAGTGCCGGAACTGTCCCGAAAGTTCTTCCTATCGGCTGTGTGGTCATACTCCTTTGTATCTCTGATTTTCCTAGTATCGGTCCCTGCATCTGACTCTTCCTCTCCCTTCTTTTTCAAACATCTGTTCGGAACATTTGTTTGTTTTATCTTATCATAAAGAACATACGTTTGCAATACTTGTTTTGTTTTTTGCACAAAGAAACTGCGCAGCCTTTCTTTGTCGAAAAGCGGCGCAGCTTCCTATGTAACTCTTCCTTATGAAACTAATACTTCTGCTGCATCTTTCAGATAATCATTTGTCACTTCATAGAACTTTTCTTCTTCTACGACAGATGCCAGCTTCGGATCTAATGGCATTTTTCCTAATACCTTTACTCCAAGTTCTTCTGCGGTCTCTTCCACATGGCTTTCTCCAAAAACCGGAATTTTCTTCCCGCAATCTGGACATTCCAGATAACTATAATTCTCTACGATTCCAAGTACCGGCACATCCATCTGCTTCGCCATGTAGTAGGCTTTCTTTACGATCATCTGCACAAGATCCTGCGGAGATGTAACAATGATAACTCCATCTACCGGAAGGGACTGGAATACAGTCAGCGGCACGTCACCTGTTCCCGGAGGCATATCTACAAAGAGATAATCCAAATCTCCCCATAATACTTCATTCCAGAACTGTGTCACAACACCTGCGATGATCGGACCTCTCCAGATCACCGGTGTATCCTCACTGTCTAACAAAAGATTGACTGACATGATTCTCGTCTCATCTTTCGCAATACACGGAAACATTCCCAGTTCATTTCCCACCGCATGCTCATGGATTCCATACATCTTTGGAATCGACGGTCCTGTAATATCTGCATCAAGAATTCCGACAGAGTATCCCTGTTCGCGCATCATACGGGCAAGCGAAGCTGTCACCATCGACTTTCCGACACCGCCTTTTCCACTTACGACACCGATTACTTTTTTTACATGGGTATACTCATTTGGAGCTACCTTCATGCTCTCCTTCTGTTTGCTTGGACAGCTGTCTGCATGTGCACAGCTGGAACAGCTTTCCGGAGAACATGAACCATTATTTTGTTCTTCTGCCATCTCTACTTCTCTCCTTACTCTATCTCCGCAAAGTCCGCCACAAAAATGGCTTCCCATTGCTTCGCTATTACTCTTTTTATTGTAGCACTTTCTCCTCGCATTTATCAACAGGTTTTTCCTATAACGCATGAAACAGCATGTTTTTTCGCTTATAATTGCTACTTTTTGTTTTATTTTCATATTTTTATTGACACTTTGTCATTCTGATGGTATATTTTGTATAATTTTATTTGTAATATTTTTGTAATATTTTTGTCATATTTTATTTTTGTATTCTGCGGATTTGCCTTGTGTCCGGAGATGAAATCGCTTTTCATACAACTACAGGAGGAATAGTTATGATTCATATTTCCCATCTCACAAAAACATTTTGCTCGGCATCTGCTCTGTCCAACGTCAATCTGGAAATCTATACGTCGGACAAATATAAAAAAGGAATGTTTCCTCTTCTGTTAGGTATCGGACATACTGCCAAAAGAAATCTCATCTGGTCCGATGGTATTTCTCATTATGTATTGGATCTTAACACAGAAGAAAAGGAAGAGCTCCTTTCCATCTATTCTGAGGAAATGATATCGCTCTCCCTTTCTACTTTGCAAACAGAATTTCCCTGTGGCTCTCTAACGCTTGCTTACCCTCGCACAGACACCGGGGATGGTAGTCTGATCTACCCTTCCTTTCACCGGACGATCAACTACCTGAAGGCCCACCAGATCCCTGTCCAAAATACAATTGAAAACTATATGCTGGTCAGCGCAGAACGTTTCCGCATTTTAGAAAATGGCTACCGCGCAAGCGAAGCTCTCTACGAGTCTGAAGAAGACCTTACAAAACTGGCTTCACAGCTTGTCGTCCGTGATTTTGCCGTCAACCCTCTCCTCTATCCGGTAAATCCGTCCTGCGAAATTCTTCTGAAGACGAAGGATCCCTCCTCCGGTTCCATTCTGGAAGCAGACTGTGCACTGAGAAAATAATTACTACGCTTCTTGTTTTTCTTCTCCTTGTCTCTTTCTGCGGCAGAACACAAACATAAAGATTCCTGCGGCCAGCGTAAAGATAGAAATAAACTGTGATGTAGACATTACGCTGATCGTTCCTCTCGGGTCATTTCGCAACATCTCGATTAGGAATCTTCCGACACTGTAAAAGATCAGATACATCGCTGTGACAACTCCTTTGTGTTTCACACGCTTTGCCAAAAAGATCAAGATAAAAAAGTGTGCAAAATCAGCTACACTGGAAATCAACTGTGTTGGAATCAGTGCAACTTCATTTGGTGCAAACGGAGAATTGTGGAACGTAATTCCGTACCATGCATTTGTCTCACGCCCATAACAGCATCCTGCAAGGAAGCATCCGATTCTTCCAAATCCCTGTGCAAATGCGATGGACGGAACTGCAAGATCAAAGTAAGCCAAAATATCTATCTTCTTTATCTTTGCATAAATGTATGCTCCCAAAATCCCTCCGATGATCCCGCCATATACGACAAATCCTTCGGATACATTCAGCAGCAGCGATGGATCTTTGATGATCTCCTTGATCTCTGTCAGATAAAACAACAGCTTTGCCCCGAGAATTCCCGCCAGCAATCCCCAGGCTCCCATATAGAAAATTGCATCCGGGTCTAATCCGTAATTTTTCGCTCTCTTCTGTGCCACAACAAAGGTCAGGATCACACCGAGGGCAATCATCAGCCCATAGCTGTACACTGTGACCGGACCTGCTTCAAATAAAATGTATTTCATTTTCTTTCCCTTTCTGATCATTCTTTTTGTATTTTGCGCCCGCGCGCCTCTGACTGCTATTATATAGCTTCTTTCTATTTACCGCAATACAAAATTCGTGATCTGTGCAAACAGCGCGCAGCAGAGTATCCCTGCAAAGGTAGGAATCAGTATGGCCGCCAACGTCCACTTTTTGCTTTTCGTTTCTTTGTAAATAGTAAGGCAGGTGGTAGCACACGGCCAGTGCATCAGAGAGAACAAAATCACGCTGCATGCCGTCAGCTGTGTCCACCCATTTCTATATAAAACCTGTGAAATTGCATGGAGATCTGTAAATTCCGTGAGATTTCCAAGAGACAAATACCCCATAAAGATTAACGGCAGTACAATCTCATTTGCTGGAAATCCCAACAAAAACGCAAGCAGGATTACGCCATCCATCCCCATGAAACGTCCAAGCGGATCAAGGAAACCGGCACAATGCATCAGAATGGTCTGCTCACCAACTGCAATATTTGCCGCACACCAGATCAAAAGTCCAGCCGGAGCAGCAGCGATGATTGCCCTTCCTAAAACAAACAAGGTTCGGTCCAGTACGGAACGGATGATCACTTTTCCGATCTGTGGTCTGCGATACGGAGGAAGCTCCAACAGAAACGTCGAAGGTTCCCCTTTTAAGATCGTCCCCGATAAGATTTTCGATACAAGAAATGTCATCCCGATACCAAGAGTGATCACACCTGTCAGAAGCAATGCCAGCTTCCAATCGGAAACTGTCTGATTTCCCGCAAAGAAAATCGTAAGTATCACAAGAATGGTTGGAAACTTCCCATTACAAGGAACAAAACAGTTAGTCAGCATTGCGATCAACCTCTCTCTTCTGGAAGAAATAATCTTACATCCAGAAACTCCTACTGCGTTGCATCCAAATCCCATGCACATCGTCAACGCTTGTTTGCCACAGGCATGACAGCAATGAAAACACTTGTCAAGGTTAAATGCTACTCTCGGCAGATATCCCAGATCTTCCAAAATCGTAAACATCGGAAAGAAAATCGCCATCGGAGGCAGCATGACAGAAACAACCCACGCGGTCACGCGGTATACCCCGAAAAGCAGTGGTTCATAGATAGCCGCCGGCAGCTTTCCTCTCTGACACCATTCCAGCAAATGTCCCTCAATCGCACCAAAGAAATTGCTCAGCACTTCCGACGGGTAATTAGCCCCTTTGATCGTCAGCCAAAAGATCACTAAAAGCAGTAAAATCATAACTGGAAATCCCATCAGCTTACTTGTTAAGATCTGATCTGCCATTCGTCCCTTTTTCTTTCCAGTGTCCTCCTTAGTGCTCACCACTTTTTCTGCAATCTCCTCTGCGCTTCTGACAAACGCTTCTGCCATCTGTTCTCTTGTATCCTCCAGACGCTGTCCTGTTTCTTTCATCCGATTTTCTGCCTGCATTCCTGCTTTTTTCAGTTGCATTGCTTCTGAAAATTCTAGATTCAGACAATCCATAATTGCCTGACATAGTCCTGGATCCTGATCCATGAGCCGCGCCGCTACCCATCGTTCCTTTAAGCACCCTTTTGTCACTTCTCTTACAACTGGAAGCAGATGGAAGATCTCCTGCTCGATCACTTCCGGATACTCAATCTGCCCAAACGCTTGTTTTCTTGACATGATCGCTTCTTTTATGTCTTTTTCCCCTGTTCCTTCCGCAAATTTCCCCAGTACCTCAAAAAGTTGTTCCATCCCCCTTCCACTTCTCGCCGTCATCCCAATCACAGGAATCTGCAGCATGCTTTCCAATGCCTCAAAGTCAATGGAAATTCCTTTTTTCTCCGCCTCATCCATCAAATTGATACATAAAATCACTCGATCTGCTGCTTCCATCACCTGCAGCACAAAATTGAGGTTCCGTTCCAGACACGTTCCATCGCAGACAACAATCACAGCATCCGGAAACTGAAAACAAATATAATCTCTTGCCGCCTCTTCCTCCGGGGAACGTGCCATCAAAGAATAGCATCCCGGAACATCTACAAATGTATACAGCACTCCGTCCCGCTCGCAATAGCCTTTGGCATTGCTCACCGTCTTACCGGTCCAGTTCCCTGTGTGCTGATGCATCCCTGTCAGTGCATTAAACAATGTACTTTTTCCCACATTCGGATTCCCTGCCAGTGCGATTGTCATTTCTCTTCGCTTTGCCATCTGCCTTACACACCCTTCTCTGAAATTCTTTCTGGACATATTTCGATCTGCTCCGCATCGCTGTTTCGGATCGCAACGACTGCGCCTCGGATTTCATAAGCCTTCGGATCACCAAAAGGTCCTTTTCCCACACAGGTCACCTTCGTTCCGCAGATCAGACCAATGTCCTGGAAACGCCTCTTCATCTCCGGCTCGGATAAAATTTTACGGACTTCCCCTGTCTGATTTTGTTCTAGTTCATTTAACAAAAATCTTTCACACATTTTTCTGCCCCTTTCCCGGAATTTTTCTGCCTTTTCCAGCGCATGGGAAAACTTTTCACCACTCAATGATGCAGATACCTTCCGCTATGCTTACTATATGAAAAGGGACAATTTCTATATTCCTCCCATTCGGATCCCGACTGTCTCTTACAGAAAATCATGACTGGCACAAAACACTTTCCCAGACAGACAAATAGGACAGTCCAAAGAGTTTCATCTCTCTGTCTGTCCTATTTTTGTTACTTTTTCTGAAACCAGATACTTATTTATCCGACTGTTCTTCAAAAGATTCTTTCAACTTATCCATAAATCCTTTTTTCTTCGGTTTTGCCTTTTTCTCAGATTTTTCCATAGTTCCATCTTCCTGATGTAAGGAATTTCCAGTTAGTTCGTCAAATCTTCTAAGCGCTTCTTTTGCCTCTGCACTTAATTTCTCCGGTGTCTGGATCACAAGTGTGACATAATGGTCTCCTCGAACTTGTTTGTTGCGGAGAGACGGAACACCTTTCCCTCTTAAGCGCACTTTTGTATCTGTCTTTGTTCCCGGTTTTACATTGTAGATCACATCGCCATCCACAGTGCCGATGCGCACATCTCCACCGAGCGCAGCCTGTGCAAATGTAATCGGAGCTGTTGAGAAAATATTCATATCCTGACGTGTAAAAATTGGATGTCTGGATACTGTTACCTCTACGAGCAGATCTCCTCTCGGACCGCCATTCGTTCCCGGTTCTCCTTTATCACGGATGCGGATACTCTGTCCGTTGTCAATTCCTGCCGGAATCGATACTTGAATTTTCTTCCGGTTTGATACGTATCCAGTTCCCGCACAGTCCGGACATTTCTCTCTTATGATCTTACCGGTTCCGCCACAGTCCGGACAAGTCTGGACGTTCTGAACTGTACCGAAAAATGACTGGGAAGTATATACCACCTGACCTTTTCCGCCACATTTGGAACAAGTCTCCGGACTGGTTCCCGGCTTTGCACCGGTTCCATTACACTTCGGACACGGATCTTTGATCACAAGATCTAACTCTTTTTCACATCCTCTGATTGCCTCTTCAAATGTGATCCGAACTCCTTTGCGGATATTCATACCTTTCATCGGTCCATTGCCTGCACGTCCGCCTCTGCGGCCGCCGCCAAACAGATCTCCAAAAATATCTCCAAAAATATCCCCGAAATCCGCACCATTAAAATCAAAGCCGCCAAATCCGCCGGCTCCTCCACCGCCATTTTCAAATGCCGCGTGTCCAAACTGGTCATATTTGCGCCGTTTCTCAGCATCACTAAGTACTGCATATGCCTCAGAAGCCTCTTTGAATTTTTTCTCGGCCTCCGCATCTCCCGGGTTCATATCCGGATGATATTTTTTTGCAAGTGCACGGTAAGCTTTCTTTAATGCCGCATCATCTGCATTTTTATCTACTCCGAGCACCTCATAATAATCTCTTTTTGTTTCAGCCATTGTTCTTCTACCTTTCATTTCATAAGGAAATTCTGCGAAACCTGATTTCCCACTGTCTGTGAGTCTTCAGATCCCGCAGAATCCGTGCAGGTAATGCACTTATCTGGTCTTATTATACTTCTTTGTAGTCTCCGTCTACCACATCGTCACCGTTAAATCCTTCTGGTGCCGGTCCAGCTTCCGGTGCCGGTCCTGCCTGCTGTGCTCCAGCTGCTGCGCCTGCCTGTTCGTACATCTTTGTAAATAACTGCTGTGCACTTGTCATTAATTTTTCTTTTCCTGCTTTGATCTCTTCTACCTGTGCATCTGTCATGCTCTCTGGTGTAGATTTTGCAAGAACGTCTTTTAATGCCTGGATGTCAGCTTCTACTGCTGCTTTTTCATTTGCATCAATCTTGTCTCCGACTTCTCCAAGTGCTTTCTCTGTCTGGAAGATCATCGCATCTGCATCATTTCTTGCATCGATTGCTTCTTTTCGTTTTTTATCCTGTGCTTCAAATTCAGCTGCTTCTTTTACTGCTCTGTCAATCTCGCTGTCTGACATGTTAGAACCTGCTGTAATTGTAATGTGCTGTTCTTTTCCTGTTCCTAAATCTTTTGCAGAAACATTTACGATACCATTTGCATCGATATCAAATGTAACTTCGATCTGTGGGATTCCACGTGGAGCTGGTGCGATTCCGTCAAGTCTGAACTGTCCGAGAGATTTATTATCTCTTGCGAACTGTCTTTCACCTTGAACAACGTTAATGTCTACTGCTGACTGGTTATCTGCTGCTGTAGAGAATACCTGGCTCTTCTTTGTAGGAATCGTTGTATTTCTCTCGATCAGTCTTGTAGCGATACCACCCATTGTCTCGATAGATAATGAAAGTGGAGTTACATCCAGTAATAAGATGTCGCCTGCACCTGCATCTCCTGCTAATTTACCACCCTGAACAGATGCTCCTAATGCAACACATTCGTCTGGGTTTAATGATTTGGATGGCTCATGTCCTGTCAATTTCTGTACTTTTTCCTGTACCGCCGGGATACGTGTAGATCCACCTACTAATAATACTTTTCCAAGTTCAGAAGCTGAGATTCCTGCATCAGATAACGCTCTTGTTACAGGCTCTGCTGTTCTTTCTACAAGGTCATGTGTCAATTCATCAAATTTTGCTCTTGTAAGGTTCATATCAAAGTGTTTTGGACCTTCTGCATTTGCTGTGATGAATGGCAGGTTGATGTTTGTTGTTGTTGCGGAAGAAAGTTCTTTTTTCGCTTTCTCCGCTGCTTCTTTTAATCTCTGAAGTGCCATCTTATCTGTAGATAAGTCGATTCCTTCTGCACGTTTGAATTCTGCTAACATGTAATCTGTGATCTTCTGGTCAAAGTCATCTCCACCAAGTTTATTGTCACCTGCTGTTGATAATACTTCGATAACTCCGTCACCGATCTCGATGATAGATACGTCGAAAGTACCTCCACCTAAGTCGTATACCATGATCTTCTGTTCTTTTTCATTGTCAAGTCCGTAAGCAAGTGCTGCTGCTGTTGGCTCATTGATGATACGTTTTACATCAAGACCAGCAATCTTACCAGCATCTTTTGTTGCCTGACGCTGAGCATCGTTAAAGTAAGCCGGAACTGTGATAACAGCCTCTGTTACTTTCTCTCCAAGATATCCTTCTGCATCTGCTTTCAGTTTCTGAAGTACCATTGCAGAAATCTCCTGTGGAGAATATTTCTTATCATCGATCGTTACTCTGTAATCAGTACCCATGTGTCTCTTAATAGAAGAGATTGTCTTATCAGCATTTGTCACTGCCTGACGTTTTGCAGGTTCTCCAACGAGACGTTCTCCTGTCTTTGTAAAAGCAACAACCGATGGTGTTGTTCTTGCTCCTTCTGTATTTGCGATGACTGTCGGCTGTCCACCTTCCATAACAGCTACACAGCTATTTGTTGTTCCTAAGTCAATTCCAATGATTTTTCCCATGATGAAATCCTCCTATATTTTATACTAAGTTTACTTACTCTATCTATTGTTGATAAAATTCAAAATGCTTTATGCATCTTAAATGAATTTTTAATTTGCTACTTTTACCATACTATGTCTTACTACCGTATCTCTGTATGTGTAACCCTTCTGGAACTCTTCTACAACGATATTCTCCCCGACTTCCTCATCTTCTACATGCATCACTGCATTGTGGAAATCCGGATCAAATTCATTTCCAACTGCCTCAATCGCTTTCACTCCGACAGAATCCAGTGTCGTCATAATCTGTTTGTAGATCATCTCCATACCGGAAACGAAGGAATCTTCTTTCTGCTCTTCTGTAACAGCTCCGAGTCCTCTCTCAAAATTGTCTACAACCGGAAGAATCTTCTCGATGATATCTTTTGCCCCGATCTCGTACATCGCTGATTTTTCTTTCTCCGTACGCTTGCGGAAGTTATCAAACTCTGCCATCTGACGTGTGAGCTTATCTTTTAATTCCTCGATCTGCTCATCTTTTTTATCTTTTTTCGGCTTTCTTTTAAACAGCCCTTTTGCTCCTTTCTCGGAACCTTCTTCTGCTGTCTCTTCCAAAGCTTCCTCTTCAGATGCTTCGCTGTCAGCTTCTTCCTCAACGGTTTCCTCTGCAACCGCTTCTGTATCTTCTCCCGCTGCTTCCTGAGCGACGTCCTGTTCCTCTGCCGCTTTCTTTGCTTCCTCTACGGCTTCTTTTACCATTTCTTCCTGTGTCATCTTCTTATCCAATGGTCGTACCACCTTTCTTATGATTTTTTATGAAATATCGCATCCAGTTCTACCATCAACGTCTTTAATGTCTTCATGACATTCTCATAATCCATCCGCTTCGGACCAATGATTCCAACTGTCCCCTGCATGCCCTGCCCAAGCTCGTAAGTCGCTGTCACAACACTGCAATCCTTCATCGTCTGTACCGGTGTCTCACTTCCGATATAAACTTGAATTCCTTTGTTCTCATCGCTTGCCAGCGTCTGTGTCACAAGTTCTGCCAACTGCTGCTTTTCTTCAAAAGCACTGATGATCTCCTGTGCACTCTGCTTGTCGCTCAGCTCCGGATATTTGAAAATGTTTGTCGCTCCGCTTGTGTAAATCTCAAGGTCATTATCAAGCTGAATCGTATTTGCCACTGCATCAAGCACATCACTGATCACACCGCTGTGAATTCCTGCCTGTTCCTTCAGTCTGGCGATCATGCCAAGATTGATATCTTCGACCGCAATTCCATTCAGATTGGTATTCAACAGCATATTCAACTTCAGCATTGTCTCATTGTCAAGCGGCTCTGCAACCGCCACAATCTTATTCTTAATAATGTTGCCTTCCATGACGATCACCGCGATGATCTGATTGGCATCCACCTGCGAAAGCTGGATGAACTTTAACTTATTCCTATTATAAGTAGGAGCAGAAACCATCGTCGCATAATTCGTACTATTTGCCAGCACTCTCGCAGCCTGCTGCAAAAGCTGTTCCATCTTATCGGCCTTCTGAAGCATCTTCTCCTGCATCTCAGTGATCTCATGCTCCTTATCCTCCATCAGCATATCTACATAAAGCCGATATCCTTTGTCTGAAGGAATTCTTCCCGCCGATGTATGAGGCTGTATGATATATCCCAGATCTTCCAAATCCGCCATCTCATTGCGGATCGTCGCAGAACTTAGATTCAAATCTGTATATTTGGAAATCGTTCTGGATCCTACCGGTTCCCCGGTCTCTAAGTAGGTCTTAATGATCGTCTGCAAAATCTTAAGTTTCCGATCATCCAATCCATGATCTGCTTTCATCTCACACCTCCTCGTTTTTCTTTATTAGCACTCCATTCTTACGAGTGCTAACACCTTACGATTATTAAGATAGCACTATGCTTTTCGTTTGTCAACCTAGTTTACATATTTTTTATATTTTTTGTAAAAAACTATTTTCTATCGAGATTATGTACATTTTTAGAAACTTTCAATCCAAAAAAGCAATCAAAAAATTTCCGGAACCTTTCTATCATTCTGAAAATTTTTCAATTGCCTTTCTATCTGAAACATTTTTATAGGTTATAACAAGAACTGTGCAAGTACATAGTTGCTCAGATCATTTCCTCTCTTTGTCAGGCAGATTCGCTCCTCCTCTTCGCGAAGCAATCCTTCTTCTTTGAGTTTTTCCAATACCTCTCCATATACTTCCTGTATTTCTCTGTGATACCGTTCTCTAAATTTCTGCTTGTTTACCCCCTCTTTCATCCGAAGGCCAAGGAACATTGTCTCCTCCACCTGTGCATTCCAATCTAGCGTCTCTTTTTCCTCCTCGATCTGATCCAACCTTCCATTTGCCCGGATATAAAGATCCGTATCTGAAATATGCTGATACCGCTCGTTTTCAATCAAAGATGCCGCCCCAGTGCCGATCCCAAGGTACTCCACCCTCTGCCAGTATCCTTTGTTATGCCTGCACGCATATCCCGGCTTCGCATAGTTAGAAACTTCATATTGTAGATATCCTGCCGCTTCCAGCTTCTCTGCGGTCAATTCATACATGCGGCGTTCTGCTTCCTCATCCGGAAGCTTTGGGAAGTTCTTGCCTGTATCCATCTGTTTCCCGTCATCAGCCAAACATTTCTCACACTGACTATCCTGCTCTTCTTTTGCGTTCTCCCCATAAATCTCGTAAAATAGCGTCCCTTCCTCAATGATCAGACTATACGCAGAAATATGTTCCGGATTCATTCGGATCACGGTATCCAATGTGCGCTCCCAGGATTCCACTGTCTGCCCTGGGATTGCCGAGATCAGATCTATATTAATATTCTGAAATCCCGCCTTCCTTGCCAGATCATAACTCTCTTCAAACTGCCGCATCGTATGTACACGCCCAAGCAGCTTCAGTTCCTTATCATCGACCGACTGCAGTCCAAAACTGATCCGGTTGATCCCACATGCCCTGTATGCCTGCAAATTTTCTTTTGTGACCGTACCCGGATTCGCTTCCATCGTAATTTCCGCATCTGCTTGGATCTCAAACACATCCCGGAGCGCATCAAAAATTTCTTTCATCCGACCTCCCGACAAAATCGATGGTGTTCCTCCTCCAAAAAAAATCGTTGTAACTCGATAATTCTCTGCCAACTTTTGATACTGCCTGATTTCTGCCACAAGCGCTGTTACATAGCGATCTATCGTCTCCCTCGGAGCCGGACCGGACAAAAAATCACAATATGCACATTTTTTCATACAAAACGGAATATGAATATATAATTCCAATTCTCTCTTCATGCTCAGTCTCTCTTTCTTTTCTCTATTTTTTATCCGCCTGCACATCTTGTACACGCAAAATTTATTGTTCTAAATATCAGTACAAAGGGAAAATAGATTTCTGCTATCCAAATATAAGGCAATCGTTTTACCTACAAGGCAGAAAAAGACAATACTATCCGTCTTCATCGATGGATGCTTCTCTCGTGGTTAGTTCATGCTTCCTATTTTAACGCTTCTTAATACCACTACTCTGTTTTCTTCTTCTCTCTTCCAGTCATTTTCTTGTACTCTGTTTTCAGGTGCTTCTCTCCTATATGTCTGGTGTTTTCTAAGATGTTCCCGAACAGATAACTCTGCCCTGGACAATATTATAGCGATTTTCATTTCCATTTGTAAATATCTGAATAAATTTCTTTTACTTTTTGCAGGAAAACTGTATAGGCTCTTTCCTTTTTGCCTATCCTATCTACGAGGTGAGAAACATGTCTTATATTGCTCCTGAAATACGGGAAAAATTTGAATCCTTATCGGTAAATCTGAAAAATACTATTTTAGAAAGAAATGTGCGGATCCAAAATATCCACGACTTGATCAAAGTATTGGAAGACATTGTGGCAGAGGATGAATAATTCTCCTCTGCCACAATAATGTTACATAAAATCTTCTTGTTCGTTAAACACTCTCTTGTTCTTCGATAAATTTCAGAAGCCCTCTGCATCCGTCCAGAACATCCCGATAAGTCAGATCAAAGTTACCGGTGTACCATGGGTCTGCAATATCTCCTTTCCGTTCTGTAAAATCTAGCAACTTGTACACTTTCTGTTCCGGATCCTCTCCTAAAATCCGGTACATATTCCGGATATTCTGCCCATCCATTCCAATTAAAAAATCAAACTCGTCATAGTCGCTTTTCTTAAGCTGTCGGGCACGATGATCCCCACAGAAAATCCCTTCCGCTTCCAACTTCCGGCGCGTGCCATAGTGGACAGGGTTGCCAATTTCCTCGCGGCTGGTGGCAGCAGAATCAATGTAAAAATTAGATTCCATGCCAGATTGAGTTACTAAATGTTGTGCGATGTATTGAGCCATGGTGCTGCGGCAGATGTTGCCGTGGCATACAAATAAAACGCTTATCATCTCTAACTCCTTTCCTATCCTGCGTAAACTCGCGATATATGATATATTTTAAGTGTTGCATATCACAATTCGATTTTCTCCTAGACCCCGTCTAGGAGTTCTTGTGATAAGCAAATGTGATATAAATCGTGATATATCATCACCACATATCACACATGTATTTTCATAGTATAAAATAGCTAGTCTTCCCTCTCCAAGTCATCCTCTGTGTCGATTTGTGGCACAAAGAAATCCGCCTCTCTAGTGTGCGTGTCATAAACCGTATATTGTTTTGTGTTCATACTTCCAACTAATCGCCTGTACTCTTCTGTTGTATCACCTGCTTGGATATGAGTGTATACATTCATAGTAATTCCGAAATCACTATGCCCCATAATGTATTGCAACGTTTTAGGGTTCATTCCACTACTTGCCATATTACTACAAAAAGTATGCCTACACACATGAGGGGAAATCGCTGGCAGTTCATCTTTATATATGCGGTTATGTTTTGCCACAGCCCATCTCAGATGATTTTCCCAATGTTGCGCGACCGTGATATGTTCGTCTTTATCGAAGAATAAAAAGCCTGATATATGAGTGCTTCCGTCTAAAGAATCTACAGAAGGCTCATCGTTAAAGACTGGTCTCTTCTCCATACAGCGCCTAAACGCTTCTTCCACTTGGTCAGACATAGGAACATATCTTTCCCCCGCGCTAGTCTTTGTTGTGTCCTCTATGTACATTGTGCATTCGCCGTTTACCATGGTTCGTATTAGTTGTTTCCATATGTGTATCGTGTGGTTTTTGAAGTCTAGGTCATCTATAGTAAGTCCACAAAACTCTGATATACGAAGTCCAGTGTTGAAGAGTATGAAAAACTCATCAAAGTATATTTTAAAATGTTTATCATAGCGCACAAAATCTAAAAATTGTTTCATTTCCGCGCGTGTTATCGCTTCCCGTGTTTTGGTTCCACCGTATCGCTTCTTTAACATCTGAAAATCAAAAACATTATCACGAACCCAGCGATTTTTCTTTGCCATAGCAAAAGCTGGTCTTAAAATCCCTCTCAACGTCTGTAAAGTAGAGTAATTTTTTCCCTCTTTCTCATGCAGTTCGTCAAACCACATAATAGCGTCCGTTTCCGTAATGCTATTTATTTTCCGTTTACCAAAATCACAATTTTTCATAAAGTTTAATTGTGTTGTGTACCCAGCTTGCGTACTTGCCTTAACGTCGCGCCATCTCGTCTGTATATACATTTCCATTAAGCTGTACAAGCTCATATTTCCACCGCTACTGTCGATTTCCTCGAGTAAGTCTTTTTGCACTTGCGCTTCTTTCTCTCTAAGACTTTCACCACTCATTTGATTCTTGCCCGCTGGCACTCTGTCGTTATGTGTCAAAGTCCAAGAATAGATTGTTTGTAGCTTTCCGTTTATATCTTTATAGCGATACTTATATCGCCCTGTCTTTTCATCCCAATATTCTCCAGTTCTTAGCTTCCTACCTTTTCCATCAACTCGTTCTGCCATATATCTCTACTCATTCCTTTCTTCTATATTTCGCCTCATTTATGAGCGATTTTCTTATATCACATCTTTAACAGATTATATCACATTGTGACATGATATACAACATAGTACAAAAATATGCTACAAAAAACTACATATCATGCGAGAGAGAATATGATTCTTTATAAAATTTAGATTTGCCAAAATGGAGGTATCACAATGACAGAGAGAGAAAATTTTACAAGAGATTGTATTTTACAAACATTCGAACCAATTCTTTTAAATTGTCAGAAAGTTCCCGAACATGTACATACACTTGAAATTGAGGGATTTGCAGGCGTAAAAATTTGTTTTGCTATTTTTGAAAATCTTGAGAAAGAAAGAAAGATGAAATTACTTACAGATAAATGCGTAGAGTCGTATGGAATTACAGATGATGACCTTGTCACATGTATGAATTTAAACAAATACTTATACAAGTTCGACACTTTGTCAAATGTGTTGCAAATGTCAGGACATGACGATTTTCCGATATACGCACTCACAAACGACAAGATGAGCTTCGGCTCGGGTATGATTTGCGTTGATAGCATTTTTAGAAAAGTCGTGGAAAGGATTGGTTGCGATTTTTATATATTGCCATCTTCCGTGCATGAACTTCTCTTTGTGCCTGTAAATAATTTTGACGAAGACGAAAGCGCAGAAGAGATTGAAGATAAACTTCTGGGTATGGTTTGGGAAGTCAACCACACGCAGGTAGAACCACAGGAAAGACTATCCAATCACATTTATTATGTGGATAGCGAATCGTTAGAATTTCGAACCATTCGCGCAAAAAGACTCATATAGGAGGGAAAAGACAATGAATAAATATATGGAAAAATTATCAGACATGCTCGAGCAGGGCTTGGAAGTGTATGCAACAAGTGAAAAATATAGAGATTTTCTCAAAACAATGAGTAAATTTCACTCATACTCTGCGCAGAACTGTATGCTCATCTTGGCGCAAAATCCCGAGGCATCGTTCGTCGCAGGATATGACAGCTGGAAGCGTAATTTTAATCGATATGTCATGCGTGATTCGCATGCAATTATGATTAAATCACCTTGCAGATACAAAACCAAAGATGAAGATTCAGGTGAAGAAGTCGAAAGGCTTGGATTCAAAGCTTCGTATGTCTTTGACATTTCGAGCACTGCACAAATCCCTGGCAAGCCTGCTGTCCAGCTTGGCGTGGAAAATCTCAATGGTTCTGTCCAGAATTACTCGGACATGTTACTCTGCCTGACAACCTGTGCCGATATCCCCATCACATATGAAAAGATTAAAGGAAAAACCAATGGTCTCTATACAGAAGAAAATGAACCACATATTGTTATATCCGATTCATTATCTGAACTACAAACAGTTAAAACGTTAATTCACGAAATTGCGCATAGTAAACTTCATTCTTCAAAGAAAATTGAAAAAGAAGCAAAGAAAAAGACACGAGACCAGAAAGAGTTAGAAGCAGAAAGCGTTGCTTTTATCGTGTGCTCTTACTTCAATCTCGATACATCTGATTACTCATTCCCATACATCTTGAGTTGGTCATCAGAAAAATTCAGAGAAATTTTGAAAGAATCGATGTCCGATATACAAAGAGTTGCGTCATTTATTATAGAAGAAACAGAGAAGGCTATGTCTCTCCCTTTCCCTGCATAATAAAAAAGAGGGTACCCTATTCGGATACCCTTTGCTTTTTCTGTATGTGTTTCTTCTATATAATGTGCTCTATTATAAAAGCTGATTTACTCTTCGTTGAACCGCGTCAGCGACAGATGCGCCAAATTTCTGTACAAGTGCATTTCTTCGTGCTGTTCCGTTTCCGTAGATTCCACGGATAACATCGTGCGCGATTTTATCGATGTCGACGGATTGTGCGCCTGAGATACGGTTTACTTCTGCTTGTACAGAATCGTAGTTGTATCCCGCTTGCTCAAGTCTTCGTTTTCTGTCCGAGCCGTTGCCCCAGTCTCCGCGAAGAACCTCGCGAGCGATTTCTGATAAAGGTTTGAGCTGTGGTTTTGAAGAACCACCACCTAAGATACGATTTACTTCTGCCTGTACAGCACTGTAGCTATAACCCGCGCTCTGTAAACGATTTTTTCTATCGTTTCCATTTCCCCAAGCCCCAGCTATTACCTCGCGAGCAATCGTTGTCAAATCTTTTTGTGCTTGTGGTTTACTTGGCTGTACAGGTGTTGAACTAGAAGCATATTTTGGTCTAGCATATCCACGGATATTTCCATGTCCGACTTTAATATTGCGACGACCTACTCTCTCGCTCATGTTTCCTTCGATAACAGTGATTGTATTCCTGCTCACACGTTCCACAATTCCAATATGGTCGCTATTTCCGTTGTTTGGCTGTACGCTTGTATCCCAGTTATACAAGATAATATCACCAGCCTGTGGAGTGATAGTGCCATCTTCAATCCAAATTCCTTTTTGTTTGAAAATATCTACATGACGTTCACAACCACATTCGCGACCAATAAGGTCTGAACACCCTGCCTTGATTCCGCAAGCACTCACAAAAGTGTCGCACCACTCATCCGAATATTTGACAGCGTATCCTCTCGGAAGTGGTTTTACAGAATTATATAAATCGATAATTTGACGATGCGTTCCGTTCGCTTCGCTACATCCAATCCAATTTCTAGCTACATTTAAAACATCTTGCGCTGTTCTTCCCATAGTTGCATTTCCTCCTTCTTGTGTTTTATCTGTATATTTCCAGTTCATATCTACATTTCCATTGATTCCGTCCACATGACCTTGTGATGTATACTGTTGATACAGACAAGACAAGTCCGCATCACCTGTATAATCTGCTAGCCACAAATCATAATTTTTGATGAAATCTAAACCATATTTATTGCGAGCATAGTCAAGATTTGTATACAAACCTACTCTGTATCCAGCCTTCGCAATTTCGTTACAGAAAGATACAGTAATCTCGCGAATATCCTGATTTGATAAATCAACACCATGCGTACGCTTTGCATGTGTCACCGTGTCGTATTCCAAGTCACACCACACTATGATTTCATCTTTACGAAGTTGTGCGTTCTGAACATTTCGTAAACAACTTTCAGCATTAAGCCTTCCCGTTTCTGCATTGGAAGTGATGCGGTCATTCATCATGTACACAAAGTGATATACACCATCAATTCTGATTCCATATCTTCGGCAACCTTGGACATAATCCATGAAGTTTTTGTCCATTGTCTGCCTGTATCCTTCACGCAAAATTGCAAATTTCACATCGTCCATCTTCACTTTTGCAAAATCGATGTTGCCCTGCCAGTATGAGATGTCGATACCTTTTTCTCTCATCATGTCGTTACCTCCTTTAAAAATTTGTATAAAAATAAGGAGCACTACCAATATCGTAATGCTCCCGATTTTCACAACACTATTTCGCTTTCTTGTTATAGTTGATGCTCGATACACCAAGCAAAGAACCAAGAAATGCAGAAATAGCAGAAATTGTGCCAACAATAGCTGTCACTGTCCCCTCGTCACAGACATTCCAAAGTGGCAGAACAACCGAAATCAACGTCGAAAGTGCTGGAAGTGCGATAAGTGCCACCCACTTCAAAATGTCATATACTCTGTTCTCTAACATAAAAATTCACCTCCTTTACAAGTATTTTTATATAGAAAAACGAGAACCACTAGCAGTCCTCGCTACTACCACCCGTCCTAACTGATAAATCCGTGACTCTCCGAGACAGACAGTCCATTCTTCCCTCAAGACGATATGTTCTCTCGATAACTTGATTGTGCGCTTCTACTCTATCCGATAAAGTCCGAATCCTTTCGTCCTGTACCGCGTTGTGTTGCTCAAGTTGAGCCATGATATCTCGCTGTTGCCGTTCCAACTGCGTCGAAATGGTTTGATTTTGCTGTGAGATTTGTGTTGATGTGTCTTCACGAGATTTCTTCTGTCCGAAGAAGACCGTACAAATCGTTCCGATAAGTCCTAGCCCTGACGTTATCAGAGCCACAATGACCGATGACTCCATTTTGTATTACCTCCTTTTTTAGTTCGTTTGCACGTGATATCGCGTTACGAGTTCCTGAACCTCCTCATTTTTGAGGAGTTTCTGTGTTTGTCCGTGGTTGAGATTCGAAAAAATCAGCTCAAGAGCTTGTTTCGTTTCCGATTTGCACTGTTCAACAGCTTTGGACAGCTCGATAATTGTGATGATTTTACTTTTCTCCATCAGATTTGTACCCCCAATTCCTTCAATTTTTCCTGATAATCTTCGATGTTTGCCTCTCGTACAGGAATTTTCTTGCTTGTTTCTGTATATTTTCTGTTCACACGTTGCGGGTCAATCGCTTCTTCATAATCACCTGCTGGGAATCCTCCATTGACGTAAAATCCCGCATCAGAGTATGCTTTCACAAGACCGTTTTTTAAATCTTCGTATACTACCATACTTCTACACCTCCACATATGTACTCAATGGTTTAATCTGAGACGCGTACGATGACCAATTTGTTGCGGTTTTGTACTGTTCCACTAATGCGTCTGGAACATATACAGATGCTTCTGCTGATAAACCGAATCCCGATGTTATTTTTGAAACATTTATTGCATCTCTTAATACCAAATTTCTCAAATTGACACAATATGATAAATCACACTCAATCGAACCGCCTAGAACATCAAGAGTTGTCATACTAGACGCTGCTGACGATTTGGAATATCCGAACGCATCTCTTCGAATGTACTTACACGATGGTAATTTAAGTTTTGTTAATGATGTACATTTTTGAAAAGCACCCGTTTTAATTTCAACAAGAGAGTTCGCTTCAATAGTAGCGAGATTTGTACACTCATAAAACGAATACGAATCAAAAATTGTGCACTGATTTGCAACAAGTTTTGTTAATGTTTTCACCTCTCTGAAACCGTTCTCGCCAACAGCTGTAATATTATTCAAAACAGCCGATGTGATTTTTGTGCCAGACATTCCGTAATATCCTACTTTTTTGATAGCGTCTGTACTGACATCACCCGAGGCTTCTCTTGAGATAATCTGCGCCAAAATATCCTCGCTTCCACTTCCACTTCCCCCAACCGTCGGAACATTCACATTGACAGATGCGAAAGCTTTTACATCATGTGTTCCGTTCTCTGTGATTGTCTTCGTTCCGCTCGGCTCGGGTACACTCGTCACGATATGCACGCTCTCGAACTCTCTAACATCTTCCGTCTTCTCTCCGTTTGCGACTACTGAAACTTCTTTTGTACCTTGTGGAGTGATACCTGTGCTCGGTACATTCACATTGATTTTAGCTGTCGCAAAAGACTTAACATCTTCCGTGCTTGTGCCGTTTGCTGTGATTTCAATCACTTTTTCACCGCTCGGCTCGGCTGGAATCGGAACTGCAACGGAAACCTCCGCCTGTGCGAAAGCTGCTACATCATGAGTGCTCACGCCGTTTTTCGTAACCTCAATCACCTTTTTCCCCGTCGGTGCCTCTGGAATCGGCACCTGAACATCGGCAGTGGCGAAAGCTGTTACATCATGCTTTCCATTTGTCTTAATGACTTTAGTTCCAGAAGGGGTGATACCACCTGTACCACCACAGCCTGCATTTTTCTTTTTCTGTACTACATCTAAGTACATATCAATATGTCTCATAGACTTTTACACCTCCTGTTACGCTGTCCACTCTACCCATTCTCCAGCAGAATTCATGATGTAAGTTTTGCTGTCCTGCAAACACGTCATAATCGAACCAGCATAGAAAACAACCGCATTCTCTACATCCTGCACTGTTTCGCCTGTCTTCGGTTTTGTTGCTGCTTCTGTAGTTGTATCACATTGCAGTACAACTCGCATCTTGTTAGCCTCTTGAGCGTCTACGCGCTCTTTGTTGATACAAATAATCATATTATTTTCCTCCTTTTATGTTGGTTGATTATAATGGTTTCACATTGAATGCTATCTCTTGTCCAAACTCTAAAGATGTGATTTCTTTTGACATTTCTGCAATCAGCAAGCTGTCAATATCTTCGATATCGTCATAAACATTGTCGAATCCCTCACCGTTGATTGATAGATGAGAAAGTACGATTCTTGTGATATTACCTTTGGAGTTTTTGATTAATCCTTTTACAGTTCCATTCACCTTGATATTGATTCCTCTAAATTGAAGCATATCAAAAGCAGGCTTCACACCAGTCACTCTTGATTGTAGCAGGATATGACCTGCTGCACTAAACTTGAGATAACCGATGCCCGCACTTGGTTCAATCTCAGTTTTAGGCACTACAATCCACCCATCATCAAATCCGACCTCAGATATATATAAATCAGTGAGAACATTTCTTCCAGATGTTCCATCTTTGTGCTTGAACCACATCTGAATCACACTTGTTGTTCCTGTTTTATCATCACCGACTATGAAATTTTCCACTAACTGAACCAATACAGAATTTGCAGGTGCCGATGAACCACCACTGCCACCGACTGTCTTGACGAAGACGGGGCGCCTGTTAATCGTTGCAACCTGTTCAACCTTATTTCCTTCCGCGTCGGTAAGTTCCCCGCCTGGATTCGTCCAGCTCTCGGGATGCTTAGGGTCATATCCTGTTGGATAGACCTTGTTTTCAACATCTGTCTTCTCCGCCAAGTCTTTGACTTGAGAAGTCAAGTTATCCGATTTTTGATTCACAGGCGCGCTTTCTTTATGAACCAGTTGTTTGAAAGTCCTTGGCAAAAGTCCTACAGTCATGCTCGTATATCTATCCCTCAAAGTGTCATACCAGACCTCAGTCACTTGAAGTTTCTTTTGCACTCTCATACCCACATCTTCGACCATCACCCAATCACAAAGGTCTGCTGTTTGCATTTCAGCTGTTCCAGTTGTGTCATATGCAAGGTCTACAGCGTATGAAGATGAACCTTTCGCGTAGAACTCGTTCTGTTGGTCAAGATAAAACTGCGCTTCCGCTCGCACCTGTTCAGGTTTTGGCGGATATGAAAATTTTGATGAAATGTCCAAAACTTCTACGCGCTGATACGGAAGCTGTTCTCCTGACAGCAAAATGTCTTCGGGTTTTCCAAAGTCCGTTTTATCCTCGACAGATGCCATGTCACCTGTGATGGTCACAGTCCTATCCTTTCCCGTGATAGGGTCGTTTCCGTGCCAAAAAGCTAAAACGCCAGAGACTAAGTGTTTGTTGTTTTCCTCTACTGTCAAGGTTTTCACATTTTTGCCTGTACGCATCTTTACTCCACGATATGTACCGCGTTGCTTTAAAAGCGATACATCATACATATCCCAGCGATAGTCCGCATCCACGCCAACACCATTTTCTACTGAAAGAAGTCCATACTGTGCATCGGTCAAATGGTCAAATACACTGATAAAAGAAGAAGATTTTGGTGAATATCCTCGTTTTGCGTTGGATACATCTGTGTGAAAAGTGAAATCACATGCTCCGATGATGTAGCCTGTGCTTGTCTTGTCATTCAAGTCTTTGAAGAAAAGCTGTACAGTATCCAGCTCAGTCCACCACATGCGATTTAGCTTTGTCAAAATGCCTTTCAAGCGTCGCGAGATATGTTCCCCCGTGACTCTGATTTGACCATTTGACTCTGCTCTTACGGATACGATATCAAAAGCCTGTGGCTTTCGTGAGTTGTCGTGCGTCGCAAGGATGATGCGTCCGACTTTCAATTCTTTTGCGTATCGTCCTGCGCTTGGATATGTCATTTCTAAATCGAAAGCTTCATTTCTTCGCTCATGCGCGATACACGATGTAGCATCTGCAAGCCGTCCGATTCCGTTTGACTTGAAAGCCTTTTCGCTTTGTTTGTATAGGATTGGAATCATCTTTTTCACCTCCTTTTTTAGATATCAAACCATCTTGGCTGTAGTCGCGCTACGCCTGCGACGGTATTCTCACCAGGGCGTAGTGCGATGTTGTCAAGTGGCATCTCCACATACGCGTTTTGGTTTTCATTTGATGCAGTCATGCAGTCCATTGTTTCACAGTCGATTAAGATTGGGAAAGATGCGCCAGCATTGACTTTGATTGTCTGTTCATTGATTGTAATTGTGCCTGCGCTTGTGACCTCGAGTAAAGGAAAGCAGTTATGTCGTGTCGGATTTACGATTGTTCCTGAGTTTTTCCATACAAGACCATCCTTTCGAAAGCGTTGTGGCTTCGCATCGAAAACAACATCAAATTCGCCACATCTCAGCATCACTTTCGTCTGTGGTTCAAGTGCAGCTGCGAGACGTGCTTCATATACATGGTCAGGATGATATGTGTCTTCTAAGTGATAATATCTATCACTATGTGACATAAGGAAGTCTCTGAAATCGTCAAAATCTGTTTTGAACGTATGAGCAAGCCAACAATGATATATAATTTTTCTGTTTGTGAAACATCCGTTATCAGAGATGATGTCTCCATTTCGTCCGTGCACACGGATGGTTTCCACATCTCGTTCTGATGAGTTGTACACCTGATAACCTGAAACACCGACACCAAAGGCATCGGTGCATCTCTTATCTAAAGTGAATTTTCCTTTTGTCATGCTTTTTCCTCCTTCCTTATGAAAGTTGTTTACGAATCCAGTTGGTGATATCTGAAAACCAGTTCCCTTGATTTTGATTTACTGTCAAATTCATATTATTTGTTACGCCTGCTCTATCTTTCGACAAAGAGTACATGCCTTGAGCACCTTGTGTGCGTAAGCTTCCACCGTTGAATCCCATGTCGTACGCTTCTCTGTTCGCTCTACCAGCATCGTAAAATTCTTGAGTAGTTGTATCCGATTGCAGTTTTGCAATCGATTTTTCGACCATGCTATCTACAGCACCTGTCATGTGCTCTCCAGTAAGACCGCTCGCCATCAAGATTTCGTCATTCATGATTGCGATTTTTAAAGATTCGCCTGCACTGTCTACGATGCTGACCATGCTTCCCATGCCGTTTTGGAGTGCCAGTTCAGTTGATGCTGTTACATCTGCGAAGCTTCCCATAGCCGATTCGAAGTTTCCGAAAGATGCCAGCAAAGTGTCTACTTCGCTGTTTCCAGCCTGCATTGCTGTCCATAACTCAGCCAAAACACCTGCGCCAGCCATGCCTTGTTGGAGCATTGTGTTAACCATAGTTCTAAAACCTTCGTCAGTCTTGTATCGTTCTGACTCAACAAGGTTCTTCGCGTTCTCACTATACGAAGTATACTCTTCTGATTTTTCAGTAAGAGATGCTGAAAGTTCTTCGAGCGACTGCTGTGCCGCTGACTTTGTCGCATCGAATACACCAGCAATACCTGACATGCTCTCTTCCGTTGCACTCTTGAGATTCGCCATTTGGCTTGCATATTGCTCTGTCTCTGTGCTCAAGTCCGTGAACTCATAGATATCACCTTTTGCCTGTGTCGTTGTAAGGTCTACATGTTGTACAAAACTATCGAGATAATCCGCTGACTCGATGCCTGATAACATAATGCGATTCGCGATTTCTCGGAATGCTTCGTCCGTTTGGTATCTCGCACTCTCCAAAACAGCATTTACATTCGCATTCCACAAGTCGTATGCGTTCGCGTTTGAGACCAAGCCGTTGTGCATGTTCTCCCATGACTTGTTTTCATCTTGCTCGCGCACTGTGAAAAGCGAAGATACAGAGTTGATAGAGTTCTCTACCTCATCCCTATACGCTTGCCATGCACCCATGTTATCTGTGAGTGCGATAACTTCGTTACCAAGTCCGCTCATGACTGTGTCATAGCTTGTCTGCCAAGATGCAACCGTTGCATCGAAAAGGCTACGAAGTGCTTCTTCCTCATCTGTAAAAGATGCTCGGAAAGCTTCGATATCACCTGTGAAACCTTGCATTTTCACTGATAAATCAACGTATTTTTGAGCATACGCATCAATCTGAGCACCTGCGCCAGTCCATGACTCTGCATTTTTCGCGTTCTCATCTGTGCTCTTAGCCGTTGCGCTCTCTGTTGATTTCATAGCTTCTTCAAGTGCTTTGACCTTCGCTTCTGACTCGATATACACATCGTTAAGTTCATGCTGTTTCTCGTTCAGCTCGTCATACTGCTCTTTCAGCTCGTATAACAAGCCTGTGTCGATGATACCATCAGTCGGATTCATGTTAAGCCAAACCTTTTCAAAAGGATTCATGTTTTCGAAAGCCTCAAAGCTTTCAACACCTGCCTTTTTCAGCTCAGCTTCCATCTTCTGTTTGATATCAGACATCTGTGTCTTTGATACCTCAAAATCAATTTCAGCCTGTACTTGCTCTTTTTTGAGCGAAAGAAGTGTTTCTTTTCGTGCTGTTTCTTCGATTTTCTTCATATATGTATCCATATATGAGGATAAATCGTCAATCGCTTGACCTTTACTTTTCAGTTTTCCTGTAGCCGTGTCGATAGACATATCAAGCTCAGGATACACATCATTGAGACGGGCGACTTGCTCTTCCATAAGTCCGAGTTCGCCTTTTGTCAAAGATGATTGATTTTGAAGTCGTTCAAGTGATTCTACGATTGGCTGTGCCACTTGCGCTTGTGCACTAGCATCTACAAAGCTTGATTTATCAAGTGTTTCCGCCATTTTATCTCTGACATCAGTAAGCCTTTTCGCATATGCATCTGAGGATTCAAGCAAGCTACGAAGCTGTGCATCAGACTCTTTCATGTCTTCCACATACGCATCACTAGATGCTTGCAAGCCTTTGAGCACGGCTACAGCTCCTGCGATGACTGCCGCGTATGGGCCAGCCGCACGCGCTACAGTCATGAGCGATGTTCCTGTTGCACTCGTTGCCGTTGCTGCAGCAGTTGCTTCTGCTGTTGCTCCGCTCATTGCTGCACGAATGCCATTGATGCCGTTTTGTATATTGTTTGCTGTACGAAGTCCATCAAGTGCGAGCTTGACCGCTAAGATTTTTGGTGCAAGGATTCCGCATCCTGTGGCAAGTAAGCCCACCACACCAACCGTCTTTTTGACAAAGTCTGGTGTGTCTTCAAGAGCTTCGTTGACATCAGAAAGGACATCTGCGAAACCTGAAACCAAAGGAGCTACTGCACTCAAGCCCTCTTTTGTGAGTTTTCCAAGTGCAGTCTTCAAGTTTGAGACAGCCACACTGATATCATCTGTTCCGTCTTTTGTCGCATCGAAAGTCGATTGTACACGACCTTGAATGCCTGTGAGGTTGTCCATGTTTTCAATAAGATATCGAAAATCAATATTTCCGCTGGCGATTGCGTCCGCGATTTTGGAAAAGGCATCTCCAAAAAGTGCTTGTGCATCTGCCATGTCTTGCGTGGATACCGTTCCATCTGTAAGTGCGTCGTTGACTCTTAAAAGTTCGTCTCGGAAATTTTTCCCGTTTTCCATGCAGTTGTCGTACGCTGTCTCGAGTGAAGAAACCGCTCCTTCTGCTTCAATACCTGCTTCCATGAGCTCTCCCATAAAGCGTACAGCACCAGAAGAAGAAAGATTCAGTTTTTTGAATGCGTTTGCGTTTGTGAGCGTATTCTCGAGCACCTCGTCAATCTGTACACCTTTATCCTGCGCACTAGCGAGTAAAGTATCGAGTAAGATATCTGCGCCTTGCATACCTTCGCCGAAAGCAGTTAAAAGCCTACTCGTTCCCTTGAGTGTATCGTTGACATCTTCTTCCGTTATTTTCGAGAACATCACCATCTGCTTAGAGAAGCGTTCGATTTCCGTGTTTGGCGCACTGAAACGCTGTGATACCGCACCAACAGCATCAGCAATTTCTGTCATTTCAGCTGGTATATCGGCGTAAATGCCGTTGATGATATCTTTGTATTGTTCCAGGTCTTGACCAGTTGCGCCTGTCTTACTTGCGATTAAATCATATGCTTCGTCAATTTGCTGTGCTGCTTCCCAAGCAACCTCTGCGAGTGCCTGGAATTTTTCAGCGACTGCATCAGCATATTCTGTGATGGTATCAATCGTAAAAAATTCCGCTGTGGCTGATGTTAAATCTTCCACTGCTTCTGCTGTATCAGATGTACTTGTTTCTACATCATTTGATGTCTCGCGTACACGTCTACCCATTTCGTCGATAGACGATGCAGTATGGTCTGCAGATTGTCGCGCTTCCTCAAGATATTGCGATACATCCTCGAGTTCAGCAGTGAAACGCATTGATTGTGTGCGAGCATCGTTGAGTTGGCGTTGCCAGTTCTGTACTGCGTCACCTGATTGTGAGTATGCTCTTTCTGCTCTCTGTACTACACCCTCAAGTTCCTGCATTTGTTCGCGCTGTTCTTCGATTTGTTGAGTGATTGATTCGTCCGATGTTTCAGATTGTTGGCGTTCTAGTTCTGCCAAAGCTGTACGCGCTGACGCAAGTTGTGATTCGTACGATTCAAGCGAAGAACCTGCTTCTTCATAGTTGCGTCGTGCGTTCGCAAGTGCTTCTTCAAGAGTTTCTTGAAGTCTTGTGCTTTCTGATAAAGTACGCTCCAAAGTGTTATGTCTCGCTTCGAGTGCTTCCACACTGTTTGCCTGACCAGCAAATTGTTGCGTCACCATATTCATTTCCGAGCGCATAGTACGAAGAGATGTATTGCAAGATTGCACCTGCCGTCTAAAATCCGCTTCCCCACCAAGCACGATACGCGCTCCGATTTGTCGTTGTCCTCTTGCCATTTCTACACCTCCTAGTTAGTTATCTATATTCCAAACGAGTTGTTTCACAACCGCGTTTTGTTGTCGTTTCCATTGTGTGATAAGTTCCTGCATGCGCCAAAAAGATTCATGCTGAACCTCTGTTTTTGTTAAACCGATTTGAAGACCTACGAAAAGTAGCCAGCTAAAATCGATTAAGCATTTGTGCTCGCTGTCTCTGTACCCGTCTTCTTCGGTCGTTTTTTTACTGTTTTCTTCTTTTTTTTTCCAGCGATACAGCTAGAAAATTCCTGATATACGAGTAATGATAAATCGTTGATTGTATATTCATCTTGCTGTTTTAATTCTTTGATTGATGGAATGGCGTACTGTCCATTGGTGACCTCGCGTGCTTCCTCAAGCATCCAGACAAGTGATTGGATGACCAAGCCAATATTCGGGATTGTCCATCTTCCTATTGATGTATCCATGACTCCATCACTGTCGATACGAGGTTTAAATCCTTTGATTTCATACTCTGCGATTTGTATATCACCGATTTTTTCTTGTATTTTTTCCAAGACGAGTAGGTCACAGCGCAAAGGTAATTCGTCGCCACGATATTTGAATTTTGTCATTTCTGCATCTGATAAAATCATCTATAAAATCCTCCTTTCGCCTCATTTATGAGGGAAGATACCCTAAAAATTACAAAAAATATACAAGGATAGAGAATGTCTATCCTTGTATATCTACTGGTTTAGCGTAAGACTTTGCGTCGTCTTACGCTGAGTGCTTTGGGAATTTCTTCGCCAAGTACGCTAATGCTTCTGTTTCTGTGTCGAAACACTCTTCAAATTTGTATACACCGTCGTCGTTTGGAAGCGCAGTTCCTTCTGTCGAAGGTGTAGTAAATTGAGTGCTCTCGCCTCTTGTTTGGATTTCTGTCGATGGGTCTTTCCACTGTGTTTTTGGGAAAGCTTGTACTTCGAAAAGTCGTTTTCCATCTACCTTTTTTACACCGATGACAGCAAAGCCCACGTACTCTGGGTTATCGTCGACATTGTAAGTGTACTCTTTGTAAGTACCTGAACCTGACTCTTCTTTGTGACCAAACATAGTCTTTTTGCAAGCGTCTGGTACATCTGTTGTACCCAAACTAAGTGTCGCAGATGTTACAGCCTTTTCAGATTCAGCCAAGATGTCATCACCGTAAAGTTGCGCCTCCGCGATGTTTGGTGTCATGCTGAAAGAAACCGCTTTGCCGAAAGCGACTCCATCAAGATAGTTGCCTGCATTCACGCTATCCAAAGGATAGATGATAGGCTTTCTCAATCCAATATATGCCATAATAATTTTCCTCCTATTTGTCTATTTTTATATATCAACATCATCTTCAAACTCAAAGACGATGTGACGAACTGTGTTGTCTTCCTCTGTTGTGTTAAGCACTACAGATGGATAAGTAAAACCTTGCTCGAAAAGTGCTCGAGTAAGTTTCAATTTTAAATCGAAAAAATTACGATTTGCGGGCAAATACAAATGAGCTTGTAAATCCGTAATGATATCAGCTGGGACATCATCCCCGAAATTGTAAGGGGTCTCGCTCACGATGTTATAAACAACATAGGTATCTTCCCCGTTGGTATTAAAATCAGGATAGGCAGGAAGCTTTAACGACTTGCAAGCCTTCTGAATTTTTTGAAAACTATTCATGCTAAAACCTCCTATAATCCATTCCTATCAAGATATCTATTGAAAACATCTTGCATCTTATCGCACACGTCATCGTGGGTAGCTCTGACAGTCGGCGTTATAACAGGGGTGGCTGGCTGATTGTGTTCTCGTACACCATATTCTAGGTATGCTAACTTTTCCATGTTTCTAGTTCCAGATTTCCTGTCTACACCGCTAGGACCAACGAAAATACTGTAAGCGTCTCTGTTCTTCTTCGCTTTTTTCGCTTTGATAGAACGAATCATTGCACCTGTGTCCCTATGTGGCTCGGCAAGCTGTACAAGCTTGGTCTTCACAATTGGAGCAGACTCTTCAAGAGCTACAGGCGCGATGGCTTCAATATCGATTGATGTGAGAGATTGCATGAGGTCATCAAGTCCTACGCTTGTTTCAAAGCTTGCCATGTTCTCTCACCTCACAAGTCAATTCAATCTTTTGTGATTTCTCTTTCTTATGTGTGCGTTTGATGTCATATACAGTATCATCAAACTCATCGATGAGGTAACCCGCTTGGTTGTAGCAAGCAACATCGATTTCAAAGATGCACGATACAGAATAGCCCATCTGATGAGCTGCTATCTCATCTGTGCGCGTTGTGTCTTTTTTGACCGCTGGGATGTTCTTGATGTATGTCTTGTTATGTGTTACAAAACCATCTTCATCTTGGGTGATTTCATCGCCGTTTGGAAATGAGATTGATGTATACACCTAAATCACCTCCACAGGTTCAAGTGAAAGCTTGAAGACTTTCTTATGAAACATCTCAATATATTTCTCTGTATCTGTTCTATCGTCTCCGCGGTATGCCTTGATGTACAAAGTGATACATGTCAAAACACGGGGATTATTTGAAGTATCAGAAAGAAGAACGGCGGGAACTCCTGCCGTTCTCATTTCCTCTTTTGCATCTTCGATGAGTGCTGTATACTCATCATCGTACGCTGTAATCGACGCGGGGATTCCGCATCGCTCTTTGATAGTCGAAAGCATATCAGCCATGCTTTACCCCTCCTCGTTTACTATTTTGCAACTTTCATTGTTGCGTATGTGAATGCGTCTTTATCTACAACCTTGTAGTCTGCACGCATATCAGCTCTGTAGATAGTTCCACGCTGTTCGAAAGCATTGAAACCTGTTACAGATGCTACATTTGATGCAAACAAGCTTGTTTGCTGTCTATCATATAACTTGATACCCTCACGCAAATCACCAATGATGAATGGGATAATCAAGTTTCCTACTGCTGTAGTTGTATCTGTTGGCAAATCAGCATTTGGGAATACAACAACTGGTAACACCTTAGCACCACAACGAAGCTGTAACTGTGCTGGCGCTGTTGGGTCTGGATTTAACAACGGACGACCGTTCTTATCTTCCAAAGTATCCAAATAGTTCACACCATCATCATTAGTAACAATGACCTTGTCATACACACTAGAGATAGCATTTGCTACAGTTTTGATACCTGGTAAACCAGCCTTCATAGCTACTTCATCTTTTGCAGCCTTTGCAATTTTGAAAACCTCACGGTTATCTGTTGCCAAGGAATTACGACCTACCCAATTAACGATTTCCGATTCCAAATTTGCATCTGTGTCAGCAAGCAAATCGTTGGATACAGGTAAATAACCACCAAAATCCTGGATGGCGTAAGTGATTTGCTCGTACTGTGGTTCAGTAATAGCTTGCACCTTTCCATCTTCGGTAACCTTTGCAAAACCTGTCAAAGCAGCCTTCTTTTCATAGGTTCTTGAACCTTTGTTAGTTGTGACAGCCTCAACACTAATCACATCTCTGACAGATTTGTGTGTTTCTTTGTAGTGGTTGATTTTTGTTTGGATGTCTTGAGGAACGATATAACCACCATTTGCATCGGTACCTTCCTTCATCAAGTTCATTGGCAACTCTCTTACATTCTGAGCGAATGTTTTCTCTGTTGATACAACCTGAACAGGTGATACCTGATTTGTTACAGGTTCATCATCTTCCATATCTTTCAAAATATCGAATTTATCCTGTAACTCTTTCAATTCCTCTTTTGCAGTTTTTGCTTCTGCGATTTGTCCAGCATCAACCAAAGCCTTTACTTCTGCTTTTTTATCGTTGATACTATTTAAAAGTTCTAAAAGTTTCTTATTCATTGATTTTTCCTCCTGTTTACTTTCTTATTAAAAAAGACTTAAACACCATACATGTCTAAGTCTTCAATAATAGCCTTTGCCATTTCTTCATTTTCTTTAGCTTTTGCCATCTCTGATTTTGCTCGATTGAGCATCTCATCTGTCATTTTTAATCCAGATTCGTATGAATTCAAAAATTGAACATTCTGTGCTGGTGCATCAATGGAATCTACAAATCCATATTCGACACACTGATTTGCTGTGAGCCAAGTCTCTTTATCCATAAGAGAAAGAAGTTTTTGCATATCCATTCCAGTTTTCACAGCATAAGCATTTGCCAATGCTTCATTCATTGCTTTCAGTTCCTGTTTGGCTTTTTCCATCTCATGATAATCACCACTTGCACCACCTGATACATTGTGAATCATCAACATTGCTACAGGTGACATATCGGACTGTCCAGCCATTGCAATGATGCTCGCTGCACTGCAAGCCATTCCTTGAATATGAATACGAGTTCTACTATCCTGCCTAAGCAATGAGTAAATCTCCTGACCTGCTGTCACATGTCCACCACCTGAATTGATATACACATCAATCGGCTCCTCTTTCGGAGTAGCATCAAGAATAGCCTTTACAGACTTCGGACAAGTACATTCCCATCCGAACCAATCGTAAAACTCAGCATATTCATTAACAACAATATCACCTTTGATTTGAACATCTGCCATTATGTTGTACCTCCTTTCTCCGTATTTCCTTTATATTGTGAACCTACACTTGTAATCGGAATATAATTTCCGTTACACATGAGGATGTCACCACCTTCTGCATCGTCAAGGTCAAGATATCTACGAGCTTCGTTTGGCTTATAAATACCATTATTTACACCCTGACTGAGCGTTTCCATCTGAGTCTTAGCATCAGCTCTCAGGATAGCTCTTTCATTGAATTTATAAAAGAATCCATCTTTCACTTCCTGTGGAAGTAACACTTTCGCATTGAGTTCTTCTTCCCACATCTTCAACCTGTATTGCATCGTATCGACCAAGAACGACAACTGCTGTTGCTCCGAATTGCTGTACGAAGCATGGTCATAATCGTTTAATTGATTTGGTTTAATTCCAAAAGCACCAGCAATCTGCAAGGCTGAATACTTTTTAAGCTCGTAGAACTGAGCATCTGTGAATGATTGATTGAGCGGCTGCAAGGTTAATCCAAACGGAATCGGAATCACCTTACCTGCTGATTCAGGACCAGTTAACTTATCAGCAAATCGCTTCTGCAACTGCTTTACTCTGTCATCATCCAAATCGCCTGTGTACTGCATCACCATGGATGCAGTCATTCCATTCTTATACAGATTAGAAATAACTCTTTGCGATTGTTGGTTTGTTGAAATCGTGTCTTTCAAGATTTCTCGAACAGGTTCGCCTGTGATTCCATTCTTGGAATACCATGTTTTAATATGAATAACTTCCTCTGATTTGAGAATGTATTCCTTTCCTGAAACTTTGTCTCTATATTTATAGTACAAAGCATTCGGGTCATCATTCTTAAAAATCCCTGCATTGTCCACCAAAACGGTTACACAGCTAGAATCAAGTGGATACAATCCATTGTATTTCATCTTCCCTTTATATTTCCCAGTCATCACAAGCTCTGAATCAATATAAATATACCCGTTTCCATAATGCTCACACATCATCTCAGTTGTTGTAAATAATGTGGAAGGTGTCATATATGGGTTAGGTCTTACAGAAAGTAAATACGACATATCTGTATGTTTTGCTCTCTTACGACCACTATCTGTTTGTTGGTAGTAATTCAATGGAAGCTTTCCCATCGTCTCTGATAACATCTTCAAACAAGTGAAATATGTTGCTTCGTTAATGCTTTCTGTATTGTTGGCATCAATACCCAACCAATCAAGAAGTCTTGTATCATTCAGTGATACAGATTGATTTGTTGCCTGTGGTCTGAGCACATTGTAAATATCTCTTAAAAATCCCATTTTATCACCTCCTACATTTACCAATCTGAATTAAGCCATGCATCAATTGCATCCAACACAGAACTGTTAAATTCATGATACATAGCGAGTTTAAAACCGCACAAAGTAGCATCAACAGGGTCAATGCGCTTTGTGGTCGCATCTTTATCAATTTTAATCAATCCATTGTTCTGTCGAACAACAGCGTTTCCCATAGCATAATTAAACAGTGGATTCACCACATGATATACATTCCCTGCATAAACCTGTTCTCTGAACCCGCTTGTGCTTTCGTTCAAAGATTTATGTGATTGATACACCTCTTCAACATCATATCCTTCATCTGACATTTGCATCATGGCAAGAGAAGCATTCGCGGGGTCAAAACACCAGCAAGCAATGTTAAGTTCCTTTTCTCTTACAAAATCAAGAACATACTTTATTACTTGGCTTTGGTCTACGATTGGTGTATTTGTAATTGTCAGATACCCAAGCCTTTCCCACATATCGTATGGCTGTTTGTCCTTCAAGATATGCTCTTGAAGTCGTTCCGAATTAGGAATGAAACTGTGTGACCATACGATATATTTTACAGTCGCATTTCCTTGACTATCTCTTTCCGTTTGGTCTTGGAAAGGAATTACAAATGATACAGATGTGAGGTCAATCTTCGCAGACAAGTCCACTCCGACATACACATCCATACCTCGAATATCGATTGGAATATCCTTTTCTGCAATCTCGCAGGATTTCCATTTCGACATATCCATGTATCCGTTTTGTCGTGCCTGTACCCAAATGTTGAGCATTTTCGTTAAGAAAGCTGTCATTTTTTCAGGTACAACCACAGCTTCTTTAAAAGCTTTTCTGATTTTATCCTGTCCATCTTCATAGCTCATACGGATTGGATTAGCCATGTGCCAATATCGTTCAGTTGATAATTTCTTCATATCTTTGGCGATTGACATTTCAACTTCTAAAATATCAACAAGATAATCATCAGCCTCAACATTAATATCTGGATTCAAGATATCTGACACATATTTATACTCAACTGTGTAGCAAGGATAGGATAAATCCATACCTGCAGTTGTAATCACAATCAAGGTTGGGTCTTTAACATTTGCACCAAGGAATAAATCAAGAAATTCATCCGTCTGGTGCTGGTGGTATTCCACTAAAACTTGTTATCGTAACGGCTCTTTATCCGCTACTTCTTACACTTTCGCGTAAGCTCAGACTATATTTTCGCAATGCTGGGAGCTCGTGGGAGAATTATTACTCTCTTATCGTTCATCTCCTAGTCGTTACAAACGTATGTGATGTCATACGCTCTCGGTATTACCCTGCCATAGCTTTACAATATTCGGTAACAGTGGTTCTATGTAAAGAAAGCTTTTCTGCAATGTCCTTTACCATCATTCCTGATTGACGCAATTCCCAACATTTCTCTTTCAGTTGTTGCTTGCGTTCATTAAACAAATCAGTTGTATATCGAACATAGCAAGTCGTTGAGATTTTATATTTCTCCATGATTTCCTGTTTGGATACACCATTTTGGAAATCACGTCTAACACCTTCGATAATCTCTTGTCTTTTTTTCTTATCGAATTCAACTTGCTTTCTCTTTGCTTCTCTACGCCTTGCTGATTCAGCAAGTTTATTTGCAGTGATGTTTGAAATGATATCGTTCAGTTCAGGTTCAACCCATTTCCAGTTGATACACTGTGCAATCTTACTGATTGTAGTGATATCAACCTCATATTCTTCTGCCAGTTCTCTCTGACATTCACCATCGGCTAAACGATGTTTGATACTTCTTACATCATCCTCAAATAGTTTATTGTTGATACCTTGGTTATGTTCTCTGATGAAATTCATATATTCTTCTGAATGATGTCTTCCGTACATCGGATTTCCTTCACCACATCTAGCTTGTCGTGATTCCTCACACCAAAACTTTCCTTCGTGACCACCTGATTCTCTGTTGTATCCTCTATCACGAAGAGTGGATTGATAATATGAAATCCAGTACACTTCTCTTTCATCAAGAGTATCTAATGTACATTCTTCAATCACTTCAAATTTGAAAACATCTTTTCCGTGTTTGTCGTATGACCTTTGTAGATATTGATTTGGATGAGTATTTTTCTCCAAATTTCTTTTGTGGTAATTCAATCTACCGTTCACATCTACGCTTTGTCCAACATACACCTTGTTGTTATCCGTATTTGTTATTAAATAAATTCCAATCATGCTATAGTTTAGGCTCCACCGATACATCCCAGTTTTACATCGACAAATACCTTATCGATGCTCAAAACTGCTGGGTTCGAACCATCACCTGTTTTCTTGTCGTCCTTACACAGCGTTTTGAGAAATGACCCTGTTTTCTTGTGTTTAATAATCGATTTCGTAAGGTCGAATTTCGACCTCAAAGGTGAACCAGCAAGCAAATTAAAACATTCATCAAAAATGATTTTTGATTGTTCCCTTTTTACACCAGCTGTGTATGCCTCGTAGATTTCATTGTTTCTAGTAGAAGAAACAGAGATTTCATACAAAATCACACCCGAAATCATTTGCGATTTTGCATTTTTTCTCCCTACTTCGGCAAACATTTTATGAAATCGTTTATGTCCTGTGTCTCGCCTTCTCCATCCATACAATTGACAGAGTAAAAACTTCTGCCATTTGTTCAATGTAATAAATTGTCCAGCAAGCACACCCTTGGAATGTTTCAAATATCCGAACCAATCAACGATACGCTGAGCTTCGTATTCGTTCCATTCGAACGGACAATCAGGAGCACGGCTCCTTTCTATATCATTCAAAAACCTCTGACAAGCCCACTTGTGTTTCGTACAGGAAATATAGTCCTCGTATTTGCTTACGCGTACATCCTGCAAACACATATGAGCATATTCGATAAGTTCATCCAAAAGTGGGGCTTTGGATACGTTGGTACTAGATGTCGCCGAACTCATCGGCAATCTGTTCCTTTTGTTTATCCACTTTTGATTGACCTGACTTGATACGGCTGTTAATAGTCAGTCCGCACAGGTCTGCAAATCTACGCATCTCTGTTCCCCACTTGATTGCGAGATTGTTGAGTGGATTTTCTTTTATATAAGAAAAGCCCGACTCCTCGTCCTGATTGACGATGAGCAGGCCTTGCTGTTCAAGTGATTCGATTGCTTGTCGATAATTCGCATACGCATTACAGTATCCCGCAATCGCTTCTAAATCCAAATTACCAACAATATCTAATTCTAAAAGCTGTGGAATGACTCGTTTCCATTCGTCTTTCGCAACTTTTGTGTTCAACCACGCAGGTGGTTTTAAAATTTGGTCGGTCGATGTTTTCATTAAATCTTCCGCCATTTTTATATCTATTTTTTCAGCGACAGAACGATGTTTCGTTTGTGTCGCAAGTGGTTTTTTTCGTGCTGGCATACTGCACATCCTTTCTGTCAATTTCTTTCCAATTTCAAAGATGATAGGGGCGACTCGCAAGAGCAAGACTAGGCGAGCGGAATAGGCTTATTTGAACCTTTTTTTCTATACGCCCCTTGGGTATAGCTGTCACATCTCCATCCGTCTCAAGCATTCGTATAACGTCGCTTGCATTGCTCGCTTGTCTGCTAAAGACTTATCGTACGAAGCATGAATGATGTTATGTGTTGAACTCGATACAGGTATCAGGTTCTGCTCGACAAGTGCTTGGCTCTTATCATCTTTCAGCTCTATGATATGGTGGACAGTATCAGCTTTCTCTATCTGTCCATACAAGATATACGCATACACATCTATGCTATCGTACTTGTCTAAGATGTACTGGCGCATACGCTTCCAAGATGCGGAACTGTAGAACTTAGCAGCATCTTTATCTCGTGCAAGTCTGTCATACTCTTTATGTCTCTGTTTTACACACTCGCAAGTCTGTCCAACCTCAAGTCTTTTTCCGCATCTGCTACATCGTTTATATATCATAGCTGTCTATCCTCCAATGTTACATCATCACAGAAGCTATAGTCATCATCGTCTAAGACATTGTCATAGTCATCATCGTAACTATCTTCAACAGCATCATGGTACGCGTCCATGTAGTAGTTTCTGTCTTCCGCAAGCGATTCAATCTCTTGTTCATAGCGTTCAGATAGTCTTTCAAATAAATCAGTACACACTTTGATATGCTCACACTGTGCGAAGTCATAAGTTAATCGAGTTCCATCTTCATTTCTATGTGTCTCTTGATAGATGCTAAGTCTGCGTTTTTTGCAACCTTGGCAGAAGTCTTTATCCCTAACCTCAAGTGTTCCCATGCGCGCACCTCCTTTTTTAAATGAAAAAAGCAACCTGATATAATTCAGATTGCTTTTAAATGTTGTCTTGATTTAGTTTTTGTACTTTACTGCAAAACTGCATCAATGTGCTCTTGGCTTTCTTCGTCGAAATCATCATACAGGTCTTCAAGAGTATGAATTCTCTCGATTAAGTCGCATTGCACAAATTTGCCATCCACAAGCTTTTCACCAGTGGAAAGTTTGAAAACCTTCTCACCTTCATGCTCAGATAACCAAGCCTTGAGCTCGTCATCATCAGATGTGAGAATCTGAGAAATGATATGGCATTCGCTGCCAGTCTCACCTTCGTACGCAACAGCGTTGATGGCATAATCTCTGTTCAAAAGTACAAAGTCTTCTGTTAAAATCATAATCTTTTCTTTCCTTTCTTTATATATAGTATAGTATAAATTTGATTATACTACTCTAACCATACACATACAAGTAAAAAGTGCTACGACCTGTTGAGTGAGAGACAAGCCGTAACACCTTTAATGTATGATATAAAAGAAAGGAGTCAAGTTATGAAAAAGATTAGTTCATAGAAAAAGCATTTATATATACTTTTCTATGCTACTATTATAGCATTTCTCCATTTAAAAGTCAACATTTTTACAACATTTTTATCGTATATTTTTAACATTTTATAACAATGCAGAAAACCCTTTAATTTCAAGCATTTTTGCGACACCTATAATCATCGTATATGATACATCAATAGTGATATAACACATATAATCATCTCTTTTAATATGATATAAAACATACAAATTATGATACAGCGAAGGCATTGACAATCATTGACAATTACATGGACAATTACAGATTGTCAAGCCGTAGCCCGCTCCCAGCCTAGGAAAACCCGTTTTTGCCAAAAACACCAAAAAATCATGCCGTTGAAACCCGCTTCTAGCCTGCGTTTAAACTTGACAATGATGACAGCCATTTTTGCCCAACTTCTTCTTATAAAGAATACAGAAATAGCAACTATAACCCTTTATGATTGATATAATATATATCC